>JACCED010751383.1_pt1 | contig 49010 bp, 78 predicted proteins | sample 7455021 | NCBI WGS metagenome assembly JACCED01 (sample SAMN15323456, study PRJNA562643) | freshwater metagenome | isolation source: river surface water | place: USA:Blue River Watershed | collected 2017-08-19
AAAGCAATTAACAGCGCCAGCGAATTACAAACTAGAATTCGTACGATTGGTAAAGATAATAATGCTACAACAACCAGCATTGGCCCTAACGACATTGACATTAGTGGTACAACAGTAGAAGATGTTGCACCTACAACTGCGTATCCAACCTCGGGTACAATAACTTTTACAGCGGCTGCTTAATAAAACTATAAATCCAAATAGGGCCGCAAGGCCCTATTTTTTTCAGTAAATAATAGTATGGCAAAATCATTAGATGGCGTATTAATCAAGAAAGCACATGCCCAACAGCGGTATACCCTTGAAGAAGTTAAACACCTAGAAGCATGTATGGATCCTGTAACAGGACCATTATACTTTTGTAAAAACTTTTTAAAGATACAACACCCTGTTCGCGGTGCTATCGACTTTGAACCTTACGAGTATCAGGAAAGATTAATACAGGCTTATAACGATAACAAACAGTGTATCGCTATGTTACCTCGTCAGATGGGTAAGACTACTTGTGCTACAGGTTATCTATTATGGTATACGATGTTTGTACCAGAAGCACAGGTATTGATCGCTGCACACAAGTACGAAGGTGCGCAGGATATCATGAATCGTTATCGTTACGGCTATGAAAATTTACCTGATTTTATCCGTGCTGGTGTTTATAGTTACAATAGGAATACTATCGAATACGATAACGGTAGTCGTATACAGGCAACGACCACCACAGAAAATACAGGTCGTGGTAAATCTCTGTCGCTAATTTATTGTGATGAGTTTGCGTTCGTGCAACCCCCAGAAAAAGCCAAAGAGTTCTGGACTGCGCTGTCACCAACATTGTCAACAGGTGGTAAATGTATTATCACATCAACACCTAACAGTGACGAAGATCAGTTCGCTCTTATCTGGACAGAAGCCAACAATAAGTTTGACGAATACGGTAATGAACAAAAACTAGGAACTAATGGATTTTACAGTTATTTCGCTCATTGGAACGAGCATCCAGATCGCGACGAAGAATGGGCTAAAATAGAACGAGCTAAAATCGGCGAAGAAAGGTTCCGTAGAGAATTTGACTGCGAGTTCCTGATTTTCGACGAAACATTAATTAACGCTGTTAAACTAGCAGAACTCAAAGGTGACGACCCTGTTATGACCATGGGGCAAACACGCTGGTATAAAGACATTGACCCCAGATGCACATACCTAGTAAGTTTAGATCCTAGTCTAGGCACCGGCGGTGATTATTCTGCCATACAGGTTTATGAAATGCCTACGATGGAACAGGTAGCAGAGTGGCATCACAACCTAACTCCTGTTCAGGCACAGGCCAAACATCTTAAAGAAATCGTTAGTTACATAGTAAATCGAGGTCGAGAAAAAGGTGGCGGAAATGTGCAGGTTTATTATTCTGTAGAAAACAATACAGTAGGTGAAAGTGCATTGATCTGTATCAATAATATAGGTGAAGAAAACATTCCCGGATTATTCTTATCGGAACCTATACGTAAAGGACATGTACGCAGATTCCGCAAAGGATTTAATACCACGCACAAAGCCAAAATATCTTCTTGTAGCCAACTCAAGCACATGCTCGAGACGGGCAAAATGCGCATACATAGCAAACCGTTGATCAGCGAACTTAAAAATTATGTAGCCACAGGTATAGGTTTTAAAGCTAAAACGGGCGAACACGATGATCTAGTATCTAGCACATTGTTGATTATACGCATGGCTAGCATTCTAGCGGATTGGGATCCAAAAGTCTACGAAAAAATGACGGATAAAATCACTGAAGACCAGATGCCCATGCCGATTTTTGTAAGCACAGGATTTTGATAAATACACTTATGAACGCAACAAATAATATCGCCACCGATTTATTCTACAAAATACGTAGTCGTTTTCGCGGATTAAAGTTAGGAGACGAAACAGGTCAACTTACTATAAATCCAGAAGAAGCACGGTTCTTCGATTTTGATTATATGGAAGGCGAAACGCCAATTGGTCATGTTAGCATCAGCCTAGCCGAAGAAAATTCTATGAAAGTTTATTTCAGTGCTGGAATTTCAGAAGGCATGGATGGTGGTCAGAAAGACAATTGGTATGGATTTTTAAAAGAATTACGTACATTTGCCAAACGTAGATTGATGGCTTTTGACACCAGAGACATTGCCAAAGATAATCTCGATCGCAGAGATTACGAATTTTTAAGTCAACACAATAAACCCAAAGAACAACCAAACACTGTTATACAGCCGGTCGGAGAATCAGTTATGAATGAAAGCACCCTTTATGGCACGAAAACCATGAGTTATCAAAAGCTAATGGACACACGCCTTATCATCAAGCACAGCCAAGCAGTCATGGATGACATGCAGCCGGGAGCAAGAACTAGAAATATTTCTGCATTGTTTGTTGAAAATCAAGACGGTGAAAGATTTAAGTATCCTTTCATTCATCTAGCAGGCGCCCGTGCTATGCAGCGACATGTAGCCAACGGTGGTTTACCTTATGATGATCTAGGCAAGAGCATTATCCAAATGAGCGAAGAGATCGCACAATTGAAGAGTTTTGGAAATTATGTTGTTCGTAACGACCTGATGAATTCAGATACTAACAATATTGTGGAACGTAGCACACAGGCCTTAAACAATTTAAGAGAAACTATACAGAAATTAGCCAAGCAGAGTCATTATGAAGCATACAAAGAAAGTTTCCAGGCCAGAGAACAGGTACAGATACCAGATGATGTTGTAGAAGATTACACAGAAAAATTTACAGTTAGAAATTTTAAAGAAGATATTAAATCAGTGTTTCCTGTTATCTATCGTTTGATGCAGGAAGAAAGTACAATAGGCTATGACGACATAGTCGCGATGACACAAGAAAATTTAGAAAACGATGAAGCTGAAATCGTTGAAAGCGATTTTGATGATTTCAGCAGATTCGAGAACTGGGTAATGGCATTAGGCGAGGAGTCATCAATAACCAGCGATGACCCTGAAGAACAACAAGCCGCAATCAAAGAATTACAAGAACTAGTAGGCGAACATTTTCCTGCAGGTACAGACGGCAGCAATGCTATAGAAAGCCTAAAAGGAATTATCGAAGATCCAGAATTATTCAAGCAGATCAAAGAGCAGGCCAAGCAAGATCCAGATAGCTGTGTAAGAGGGCTAGTTAAAGATTGGTTGGAATCAAATGCACCAGAGGTTGTAGATCAATTAGATTTTGGTGATTATGTAGAAGAACCTGCTGCCGGAGAAGAAGAACCTCAAATGGCCGATGTTGATCAACAAGAACCACAGAAAATAAATGTACAAGAGTTAGCCGAATTTATTACATCATTCTATGACAAGCAATCAAATAGTTTTCCAAAAGGACCAGAAGGTGTTTGCACAATGGTAGGTAAGAAGTTTGGAGAACAGGCAGAGTCAGTAGCTCGCAAGTTTGTAGAAAGAATGGCTCCACAACAGACCACAGAACAAAATCCAGAATTGGCAGAACTGGCACGTATTAGAGAATTATCAGGCATGTAAGAATTGTTCGTAGCAGTTAGATTGGGCACTTCGGTGCCCTTTCTTATACGCATCGAGCCATATATGTCAACGGTTACTGGGGGTTAGGCGTTATATATATACACAGACTAAATCTGTGTTTAACCTAGAAAGGAAATTACTATGAAATTAGTAGCTACTATGATTGCTTCTCTATTTGCTGTATCAGCTTTTGCACAAGCACCGGCACCAGCAAAGAAAGAAGAAAAGAAAGCAGAAGCTAAACCAGCTGCAAGTGCACCAGCACCTGCTGCTAAAGAAGCTCCAAAAGCTCCTGCGAAAAAAGAAGAAGCCAAGAAGTAATTTTGGAAAACTTGGTGTTATGACCTAACACCAAGTTATAAAAAATGTTAACGAGGACAAAGAATGAAAAGATTAGCAGTAATAATCGCTGCGATAATGATATTTGGAACAAGCCTGGCAAATATGAATTATACCAGGACCAGCGTCTCTGCGAGACTTACAACTATCGATACGCCAGTGAAGACTGCGATCAAAAACGCACCGGTCCTTGTAAAATATCCAAGGATACCTAAACCTAAATTATTTCGTAGCAATCCATATCGTTTGGCGATATTATTAAATGCCACCGATGGCGATGATATTGAAATAAGCGACGATGCAAAGATAACGGGCTATAGAAAACAAGACTTCGGAAAGGTAAAAACTAATCCAACCCCCGACGACCCGGAAGGGGATATCACAGAAGAAATACGCTGGAAATTATTTCTAGCTCGAACTGCGGCAATGATCAGGTATCAACAAGTACACGGCTAGTCCGTGTATTTTTTTGGTAAAAATATTTTAAAAAATCATTGACCTTGCTAAATAAAAAGCGCATAATATGTTTTATGCGAAAGGCATACAAAGTCATTTACACAAAGGCATAAGGAGGCTATAAAATGGCAACATTAGCAGAAATTCGTGCGAAACTTCAAGAAGCACAATCAAAGTCCACAGGACAATCCACCGGCGGTGGAGACAACGCAATTTACCCCCATTGGAATATGCAAGAAGGCAAAGAAGCCGTAGTACGTTTCTTACCTGACGGCAATACTAACAACACTTTTTTCTGGGTAGAACGAGCAATGATCAAATTGCCGTTCGCTGGAGTTAAAGGCGAAACTGATAGTCGAGCAGTTCAAGTGCAGGTTCCCTGCGTTGAAATGTACAACGATGGTACAGTTTGCCCAATTCTTTCAGAAGTTCGTGGTTGGTTTAAAGACAAGAGTCTTGAAGATATGGGTCGTAAATATTGGAAGAAGCGTTCATACATCTTCCAAGGTTTCGTTGTTGAAGATCCTCTCAAAGAAGATACTACGCCAGATAATCCTATCCGTAGATTTATCATCGGACCTCAAATCTATCAAATCATCCGTTCAGCATTGATGGATCCAGAGTTGGAAGAGTTGCCAACCGACTATATGCGTGGAGTTGACTTCCGCATCGCGAAAACCAGCAAAGGCGGTTTCGCAGACTATTCTACTTCAAAGTGGAGTCGCCGTGAACGTGCTCTAACTGATCAAGAAAAGGCAGCTATCGAATCTCATGGTCTTTTTGATCTGTCAGCTTTCTTGCCCAAGAAGCCAACTGATGTTGAACTTAAGGTTATGAAAGAAATGTTTGAAGCTTCCGTTGACGGTGAAGCCTATGACATGGAACGTTGGGGTCAATACTTCAAGCCAGCAGGTATGAGTGCAGCCACGGGCGACCCTGTTGCTAAAACAGCGACTCGTTCTGCTCCTGTAGATGAAGAGGGCGATGACGAGCCGGCACCAGTGGCCAAGGCAGCACCAGCAGCAACTTCTACAGCACCGACCGCAGAAAGCACAAGTCGTGCGCAAGACATCCTTGCCAAGATTCGTGCTAGACAAGGTCAGTAATAGCTAAAGTACAAAGTGTGGGCCGGCCCCACACTTTCTTCATAGGATAATAACATGGCAAAAGCATTTGACATTTCTAAATTTAGAAAGTCAATTACAAAGTCTATCGAAGGCTTGTCAATTGGCTTTAACGACCCAACAGATTGGGTCAGCACAGGTAATTACGCATTGAATTATCTGATCAGCGGTGATTTCCACAAGGGCGTACCGCTAGGTAAAGTTACTGTGTTTGCCGGTGAAAGCGGTGCAGGTAAATCATACATCTGTTCCGGCAACCTTATCAAAGCAGCACAGGCACAAGGCATCTATCCGATCCTAATCGATACAGAAAACGCCCTTGATGAAGATTGGCTCAAAGCATTAGGTGTCGACACAGCAGAAGATAAGTTACTAAAACTTAACATGGCAATGATCGACGATGTGGCCAAGACCATCACTGAATTCGTTGCAGAATACAAGGCTATGCCTGAAGAAACTCGTCCTAAAGTATTATTCATTCTAGATTCATTAGGTATGTTGCTAACACCAACAGATGTAAATCAGTTTGAAGCAGGTGACTTAAAAGGTGACATGGGCCGTAAGCCTAAAGCACTAACAGCACTAGTTCGTAACTGTGTTAATATGTTTGGTTCACTAAACATTGGTCTAGTAGCAACTAATCACACATACGCTTCACAAGATATGTTTGATCCAGATGACAAGATCAGCGGCGGACAAGGCTTTATCTATGCTTCTTCGATCGTTGTCGCTATGCGTAAACTAAAACTCAAAGAAGACGAAGACGGTAATAAGATCACAGAAGTACGTGGTATTCGTGCCGCATGTAAGATCATGAAGACACGTTACGCAAAGCCGTTTGAAAGTGTACAGGTTAAGATTCCTTATGAAACAGGTATGAATCCATATAGTGGACTGGTAGATCTGGCAGAAGAAAAAGGTCTTCTAAAGAAAGAAGGAAATAGCCTTGTATACGTTACCGCTGACGGAGAGATTATTAAACAGTTCCGTAAAGCATGGGAAAGAAATGAGAACGGTGGACTCGATGCTATCATGTCTGACATATCAAAACATGGTGAAAAAACTGAATCTGGGATAACTAAAGATGTTGTACCCGATTTGGAGAGCGCAGAATGAAAGAAGATTTAATCGCAGATATCTGGACATTGGTAGTTGAACATATTCCAGAAAAGCATCGCAAAGACGTAGCCGCAGATTTTGTTAATACCCTGCTAGACTACGGGATCAAAGAATCCACTCTACAAAGTCTTTTAGGCATAGACGATTACCTAGATGGTGCTATCGAATATTCTATCGATGATGAAGAGATTGAAGAAGAAGATGATGATTACGATTATAATGAAGACGAGGACTAAATGAATTGGTATGATCGGGTTTCAAAAGATATTTCGCAGATACCAGACGCTGTATCGTATTATGAAGCTGAACTAGTGGCAGCAAAACAAGATGCCCGCATAGCGGGGAACATAGAAAAAGCTAGTGCTGCCATGCCTGGCATCGTTGAAAACCGATTCAATCAATTGCAGGAGATCGAAGGTATTCTTGAATATCTCAATATCGAACTGCGAAGATTACGTAGCCAACATTTTCGCAAGTACCTCGAAAATTATCAACGAAGCCTCTCTTCTAGAGACTGTGAAAAGTTTGTAGAAGGCGAGGCCGACGTTGTAGACTTTGAAAAAATCATCAATGATTTTGCCTTGCTACGAAACAAGTGGCTAGGTATTATCAAAGCACTAGACATTAAACAATGGCAGTTGTCGAATATTGTTAAGTTACGTACTGCTGGACTAGAGGATGCAACATTGTGAAAATAGGAATAGTTGGGTTAGGGTATGTGGGAAAAGCAGTAGCTCACACACACAGAAATCAAGAATTAATTGTTAGAGATCCTAAATTGGGGGATAGTTCAGCGTCGTTGCAAAAGATTAAAACTTGCGATGCTATATATGTTTGTGTTCCTACACCTATGCTCAATGACGGGCACTGCGACGATTCGTATATAAAATCTGTGTTAAACGAATTAAATGACTATAAAAATGTTATTATAGCAAAAAGCACAGTTCCTCCGGGAGTATATATAAGATTACAAGATCATTATTCTAATTTAGTACATGTTCCGGAGTTTCTTACTGCGGCCAATGCTACTCAAGATTACGAAACCTCGACTTGGGTGTTGATTGGAGGAAATAAAAAATATTGCGATGTGGCAAAAACAATTATAAAAAGCAGCACTATACAGGCTACAAATTATCATATAACAGATATTGCTACAGCTAGTTTATTCAAGTACATGGCTAATGCTTTCATGGCAACAAAAGTTACATTTATGAATGATCTTTATCATCTAGCAAACGCAGTTGGGGTCGACTGGAAGGAAGTCAAAGAATTAGCAAAAAATGATCCTAGACTAGGATCTAGCCATTGGGAGGTTCCAGGACCTGACGGCCAGTTTGGATATGGAGGTGCATGTTTTCCTAAAGATGTTTCTGCTATTATAGAACACGGGTTAGATATTGGAACCCCTCAAAGACTGTTAGAGGCTGTAAAAGAAATCAATCAATTACACCGATTTAGATAATTCTTCCTTAACGTAATCCTCTATTTTTTTAGTAGGATTCCAACCAAACGTTTCTGATAGTTTTCTATTGTCGGCTAATGTAATATAAGCTTCACCTACCCTCGGGTCTATCATAACAGTTTTATCTGATATCATTTTTGCTAATTCTAAAACTGAATGATTTGTTCCGGAACCTACATTAAACACTTCTCCGTATTTGTTATGCGAATCAACATTCATTGCTAAAATGTTTGCAGAAACAATATCGTCTACATGTGTAAAATCTCTACGCTGCGTTCCGTCTGGAACTATGGTTAACGGTTGATTTAATCTTTTTTGTCTTAAAAATAATCCAACAACTGGAGCATAAACTCCCCTAACAGGCTCTCTAGGACCATATACATTAAAATATCTAAATACAATAGTTTTTAAACCAAATAATGTTGTATACATCTCGCAAAGTTTTTCCCCTGCAACTTTTGAAACAGAGTATGGATTTAAACAATCATCCGGCATAGTTTCCGTTAAGGGAGGCTCATTAATTAATCCATATGCTGACGATGTTGACGAATACATTACTTTTTTAATCCCTGCTTCCCTTGAGCATTGTAAAACCGTGGCAGTGCCCAAAGTGTTAGTCTTTACTGCTCCTAGCGGATTTAAAATGGTAGGCTGTATTCTAGATTCGGCGGCACAGTGAAAAACATAATCAACATTTTTATAAAGGTCTTTGGTTTCTAAATAATCGGAAATATCTAATTTATAATAATTGGCCTTTTTATTGTAATAGAAATTTTCATGCACAGTTGATGTTTCGTTATCAATTACAACTACTTCGTGCCCTAAATTAATCAGGGTGTCAACGATATGCGATCCGATGAACCCTGCACCTCCAGTTACTAGTGATTTCATTATATACCCTTATAAAATAATAAATATTTATCAAAGGACACTATATGAAAATCAATGTTGTAACCGTATTAAAGAGCGGCCCTGATTGGATTCCGGAGTACGTTATTAAATTAAAAAAAGCTGTAGATAGATTTTTAATTACTGAACATAATTTTTATTGTATAACAGATATTACAATTCCAGAGATATCCGTTCTACCTATGATTCCTATAGATGCGTGGGGAGTTTGGGCAAAACCACAACTTTTTAGAAAAGATCTTGGGTTAACTGAAAATTGTCTTTATATAGACCTTGACACAATAATTTGTGGAAATTTAGATCTTATAATAGACGATATAAAAGAATGTAATTTTTTAATGTCATCGGATCCTTGGAAAGGAGATATTAGTTGTTCTGCATTAATGTGGTGGAACGGGGATTATTCTTACTTATGGGATCAATTTTGCGAACAACCTATCTCTCATTGGCATGGACTGTATCAATCTGTTGAAAAATACGTTGATCAGGGTTTTATTTCTGATCGTGTGTCGCATCAATTAATACAATACAAATTAAAAGATCCTAATAGAATTGCCAGAATTACAAAAAGATCGTTACAAGAGGATCATAACCATTCTATTCTTTTTTGTTCAGGAAAAAGAAAGCCATGGAATAATTTGGAACATCCCGATGTAAAAAAATATTGGAATATATAAATGGAACATTTTTATCAAAATATAGACGGTTTTATGAATGACCGAAATACTATAATGTTAGATATAGTATTTGATAGAATGCCGGAAAACTGCCAGTGGGTTGAGCTAGGATCTTGGACTGGAAAATCGGCGGCATATTGTGCTGTGGAACTAATAAACCGAAACAAGTTTGGCAGATTCGTAACAGTTGATTCTTGGTCAGGCGGTGTAGAATTACAGGATCACGGATTAATTAAAAATAAATCTATCAAAGATGTTTTTTTAGAAAACATAGCACCGATCGCAGATAAAGTAGAACCTATACAGTCTATAAGTTGGGATGCTGCTCATCTGTTTGACAATGATTCTTTAGATTTTTGTTACGTAGATGCCGGTCACACGTATGACGATGTAATGAAGGATCTAGTCGCATGGTGGCCAAAAATTAAACCAGGAGCATACTTCGGCGGAGATGACTATACAAAAGGCTATCTAGGTTTAATGACGGCTGTACAAGAATTTTTCAACTCAAAAAAAATAAAAGTTAAAAAAATAGGAAGATGCTGGTTTATAAAGAAGCCGGCGGATTATGCCAGTAACTAGGATACTTTTTTAACACGGCTAGTACACAGTCGGGATACGTAGGTACAACGATCTCACTAGCCGCTTTATGATTAATTGCTGATATCGTATCAACATTTTTAAAAGCATTCAATACCTGTTCGGGATCTCGATATTGGCTTTCTATACAACTAACTACCTTATTTTTGATAAGTTCGTCATCGCCCATCCAGGTCCAATGCCATCCAAGGGGCTCGGTTAGGCTCACAGACTTTGATCGTGTTTTACGTTTTTGAACTTCTGTACTACCTTTATATAGGTCGTGTGGAGTTTCAAACATTCTTTTTCGGGCTACAACACTGCCCTTCCACCCCCGACCTGCTTTTTGATCAAAACGATAAAGATACATTTCAAACCCACACGATACTGACTTATCGTGTTCGTCCATCAGAGCCACGATCTTGTCCCATTTCGTAGGATCTATTATTTCGTCTAGATCTCCATGGATTATGATATCTTCGTCATCATATTTTTCTAAAGCTGTTGCGAAACCTTTTCTCATCATAGTTTCACAAACAAGATTTTTTTGTGATTCATCTAATTCTAAAGTTATTACTTCAATACGATCGCCGTATTTTTCTTTATACCTATCTAAATTATTATATAAATTATATGGTTTAGGAATTCCACTGAATGTCCTACTAGCTTCTAAAATTATCCAACGATCAACATATTGTTCTGTAATTTCTAGGTGAATGTCGAGCATGGTAAACTCGTCGTTAAAAAGTGTCGTATCAATGATCATATTAAAATTTATAAATTATTTGATATTCGTCGAATATAGGAAGTATATTCTTTGACTCTAAATATTCAAAAATTTTTCTTCCTTTACCTGTACGTTTTCCGGACAAAAGAAAACTGTTATCGTCTATAGCAACTATAGAATTTGATTTTAAAAAAGGTTCTATGACAAGAAATTCTTTTAAATGGTGCTCGGCGCTCGGTTCGTCGTTGAACCACTCAACATCATAGCTGTCGAGATAAAATAAATCAATACTATTGAGATCAGTTTGATTTTTTAACCAATCAACGCTGTCTGAACAATATGATCTATAATAATTGGGATCAACAAACTTATTGGCTGTGTCTACAGCTTTTTGATCTATATCTACAGATTTAACAAAGCCCCCGTGGATTTTAACTAATTCAGAAAATAGGAACCCGCTGTTGCCGTCTTTCCAATTATTAGGATTGCGTATGGTTCCTGTTTCGATAATTGAGAAATTCTCTGATTTCGATGATAATAGCAGTTCGAATATTGTTTGATATCCTTGTGCTCGATTATAAACATTTTTTTTCAACCCTCTCTTGATTCCGCTGGAATTAATTTCTAGGTTGCGTTTAAAATCTTTTTTGTATAATTCTAGCCAATTGTTCATGAATTTATTTACCAATAATATTAGCACATAAATATTCATATGAAAAAAATCGTAATAGTAACCGGCGGGTTCGACCCAGTTCATAGCGGACACATCGCTTATATACAAGAAGCACGTAAGCTAGGAGATATATTAATCGTTGGCGCCAATTCAGATGAATGGCTACGACGTAAAAAAGGCCAAGAATTTATGCCGTGGCACGAACGTGCATCAATACTTTCGTCTCTTAAAGATGTTGACAGAGTTATAAATTTTGATGACAGCGACGGATCAGCTAAAGATGCTATACGTAAGGTAAGACAGATATATCCCACAGATCAAATAATTTTTGCTAATGGTGGCGATCGAACCGATGCTAACATTCCGGAAATGGAGATGTTGGGAGAAATGCTGCATTTGCAGTTTGAGTTTGGTGTGGGCGGCGAACATAAGATGAATTCTAGTTCTTGGATTTTACAAGAATGGAAGGCTCCTAAAACAGAGCGTCAGTGGGGCTATTGGCGTGTACTACACGAACAAGGTAAAGAAGTTAAATTAAAAGAGTTGACTGTAGAACCAGGAAAAAAATTGTCTATGCAGCGCCATAAGGATCGAGCCGAACACTGGTTCGTATCGGAAGGCACTGCTACGGTTTATACCATAAATCGAAGTACCGATGCCGAACTTTTAGGAACCTTTAATAAATTTGATCATATTCATATTAGACGTACAGAGTGGCATCAGCTTTGTAACGAAACAGATCAGTCATTAAAGATCATTGAAATACAGTACGGCGAGAACTGCGTAGAAGAGGATATAGAAAGAAAATGATTCCGATTTTTATAGGATACGACCCCAGAGAAGCAATTGCCTTTCACGTATGCTCTAACAGTATCATTAGACATTCTTCTCAACCAGTATCTATATCTCCGTTGGCTCTTAATATCTTAAAAGATTATAAAGAAACGCATACTGATGGTAGTAATCATTTTATCTATAGTCGTTTTTTAGTACCGCATTTAATGAATTATAAAGGTTGGGCTATTTTTATGGACGGCGATATGCTGTTAAGAGACGACATCACTAAACTATGGAATCTCCGGGATGATTCAAAAGCTGTAATGGTCGTTAAACACGATTATCAAACTAAACTGACGACAAAATATCTAGGTAGTAAAAATGAAAGCTATCCTAGAAAAAATTGGTCGAGCGTTATATTATGGAACTGCGGGCATAAAGCTAACAACGCAGTAACACCAGAATTTGTTATGTCTGCCACAGGAGCGCAGGTGCATAGATTTACTTGGTTAGATGATGAGCTTATCGGAGAATTACCTATAGAATGGAATTGGTTGCCCGACGAATATGGAGCCAACGAAAACGCAAAACTATTACACTACACATTAGGTACACCTAGTTTTCATGATTTCGCTACTACCCCAATGGGCGACGAGTGGCATAGAGAACGCATCTATACTGATTATTGTCTACAGAAGGATCTATGAAACATTTAGGCGGCCATAATAATATTACTAATATAGACTTTCCTATTTTAGAGAAAATTAAAAACGACTTTAATATAGTTTCTTGTTTAGACATTGGGTGCGGTCCGGGGGATATGGAAAAATTATGCTCCTTGTTGAAGATCAGTTGGATTGGAATAGACGGAGATCTATCTGTTAAGAAAGAAAATATTTTAATTCATGATTTTACTAGAGGCAGTCTAAATTTAAAGACAAATTATGATTTGGGATGGTCTGTAGAATTTTTAGAACACGTTGAAGAAAAATATATACCAAACTTTATATCTTGTTTTTGTTGTTGTAGATTTTTATTGATAACGGCAGCATTACCAGGCTCTCCAGGAAAACATCATGTGAACTGTCAGGCAAATGATTATTGGATAGAACTATTTTCAAAGTACGGTTTTCAATATGATAACAATTATACAGAAGAATTAAAAGAAATCAGTAATATGCGAAAAAACTTTTTCAAAAAATCAGGAATGTTTTTTAAAAAATATGAATAATTGGATATTTTTAAGCAAGGATGGAAAAGATGAATACATCAACATGTTTGCTATGGGAAGTGGTGGCAGAGTAGTCAACTCTGACGATTTCGAATACAACGATTCAGAAGATCCTATCGTTCTTCGAGGAATATTAAAGCATAAAATAATGAAAAAATGTTGGCTGTACGGCAGAGATTTTTATTTTATGGATACAGGATACATGGGAAATCAGCGAAGTGTATTGAATCCCATGGGATGGAAATACTATCATAGAATTGTTAAGAATGATCTTCAACACGATAGCGAAATAATTCCTAGACCAGATGATAGATTTAAGAGGCTAGCTATTCCGCTACATGCTTGGAAGAAGGGTGGCAAAAAAATAGTCATCGCTAAACCAGACGAGAAACCTATGAAATTCTACGGATTGGAATTAGACGAGTGGTTGACTGAAACCATTGACACTATAAAAAAATATACCGATAGACCTATTGTTGTCAGAGAACGTGTAAAAAGTAGAGTAGAAAGAATGCATAATAACTCGTTGAAGGAAGTGTTAGATGATGATACTCACTGCCTGGTAACATTTAACAGTAATGCTGCCACAGAAGCAGTTATGTACGGATATCCTGCATTTACTTTATCTCCTATACATGCAGCTAAACCTGTAACTAGCCAAGACTTAAGTCAAATTGAAAATCCTTACTATCCTGACCGAGATAAAGTTCATGCTTGGGCCTGCCACCTTGCTTACGGTCAATTTCATATCAATGAGTTGAAAGACGGCTCTGCCCGGAGAATTTTAAATGAAAATTAAATCCTTTATACAAACTGCTAAAGATTTCAAAGAACAAGAAATATTAATGAAATTTACAGAAGGTGTAGAAAGATACGCCAAAGATAATAATTTAGACTATTATGATATAAGTTATGAACTAGATGAAACCTATGTACCTTGCGATGTAGCTCTAATGGTAGGTTCTTGGAAACCGAGAGAAAAAGGACACCATTTAGTAAGATCGAGCATAGCTTACAATGCCAAAAACTTTATATGTATAGAAACTCCGCTGTTGAATCGAAAAGTACATGAAGATAACGAATATTATAGAGTGGGTATAAACGGATTTTTAAATCAGCAAGGAACATTTTTAGATCCATCATTGAAATACGATCCTTCAAGATTAGAAAAAATAGGCGTGAGTTGGAGAGGATGGGATTTCAAAGAAACTGGACATATCCTTCTATTGTTACAATTACCAGCAGACGCTTCGTTGAGAGGAGCTAACATCTATTCTTGGGCAAAAAACATCATCAACGGGATAAGATTACACACTGATAAAAAAATAGTGATCCGACCACATCCGCTGGCACCTTTACGCCCGGGAGAAGAATTCTATGATTTCTTTTTTAATTTGCACAAAGAAAATATTAAAAATATAGAGTTTGTAGATCCGAAAGAAGTAACTCTTCAAAAAAACCTAGAAGGTGCATATTGTTCAGTGGCATATAGCAGTGGTTCTTCAATCGATTCGATATTATTCGGGATACCAACTATTGCCACAGATCCTGGTAATTTTACCTTTGAAATCAGTTCTCATTATCCCGAAGATATAAATTCTGTTAAGATACCAACAGACCCTGAAATAGAAAAATGGTTAGTCAAATTGGCATACTCGCAATGGAACATTAACGAAATGCGAGAAGGCATCACCTGGGGACATTTAAGGCCTACATTAGAAAATTTTATAATCTCTCAAAGTTTGTTGACTAACGAAGAACCTAAAAAGAAGAAAAAATGAAAGTCGTTGCTTATCTGTCTTGTTTGCCTCCAAACAATAAAAATATAGAAAAGGGAGAAATACTTCCTCGTTTCGCACAAGGTGTTCTCGCAGCAGGAGACGAAATAGTATTACATCAAGGAAATGCTTTAGTTGACAGCGATGTTGCTTTAAGTGTCGGCTGGGTACATGAAGAATCTAAAGATGCTGTACACTTAAAATTAAGAAAATCAATAATCGATTATCAGATTCGACAAAACAAAAAAGTATTATTAGCAGATAGTAATCTGTTTTTGTATATTAACAAAGACAATCCTTATCATTATCTACGATATAGTTTCAACGGAATATTTCCTAATACTGGAATTTATTGTGACGATAATATTGATCCCAATCGATGGAAAATATTATCGCAGAACACAGGAGTGACCCTAAAGGATTACAGAAAGAACGGACATCATATCTTACTATGTTTACAACGAAATGGCGGATGGAGCATGGGTGGTTATGATGTTGTAGATTGGACTGCGGCGACTATAAAACAATTGAGAAAATATACAGACAGAGATATAATTATACGAGCACACCCCGGAGACAAAGGCTCCGGATCTTATTTGAATCCTAAAAATCTTATGAACAAGATAGGTATCCTTAAAAATGTTAGGCTGTCAAAACCTAATGCTACATTAATTGACGATTTGCATAAATGCTGGGCAGTGGTGAATTATAATTCCAGTCCCACAGTGGGAGCAGCCATTGAAGGATATCCTATATTTGTAACTGATCCAGATCGTAGCCAATGTAAGGAAATAGCTAATACAGATTTATCTAAAATAGAATCTCCGGAATTATTTGATAGACAACGCTGGGTCGAAAGATTAGCAATGTTTCACTGGAACTTCAGTGAAATATCAAACGGAGCCTGCTGGAACCATATGAGGAATTATGTCTAATATAGAAGTTATTACTAGTTTTAATCAATACTACTACGACCTTATAGGTAAAGATGCTGTCGAAACTTGGTTAAAGTATTGGCCAAAAGAAATGACTTTGACCTGTTACGTTGAAGAATTTAGATTACCGCATAATCCTAGGTTGAAGCAGATATCATTTGACGAATTTGAAAAAGAATATTTTGAATTTCAAGAGACTGCACACAAGCAAGTAAAGAAATTTGCTAAAAAGGCATGGAGTTTTATACATGCGATGTATAATTCATCTGCAGATAGAATCATATGGTTAGATGCTGATGTTCTTCATATAAACTTTTTAGACAGAAAATTTATAAACTCTATATTACCCGACGATGTGTTAAGCACACACATGGGTGTAACTTATCTAGCTTCTAAAGACGGAACTCCGGGACGTTGGTTCGTACCGGAAACAGGTTTTTTTGCAGTCAACACACAATATCCGTTATTTGATGAATTTAGAAAAGAATACAGACGACACTATGTAGAACACGACCACAAAGATCTCCGTAGATTCTACGATAACGACGTGTATGGGCATGTATTTGAGAAATTGAAAGCTCCGGGCCTAGATCTTTGTAAAGATTTTGTCAAACCTTACAAAACTCCAATGCGACATACTGTACTAGGCCCTTATATGGAACACTATAAAGCCAAGCACAGCAAAGCAGAGTTTAACTCTGACGAGTAGTCCAATATTTTTCAGTCCTTGGCCTAATAAAATCAGTCGTTAGACTTTTTCCTGAATTCTTCCTGTTACCCTTGAGGTGATCAAGGTATGCTCCCCACTCGGAATTTACCAATGGATGACCTTCACCTTTGATCAGTCCTTTGCACCAATCATTCCACTGCCATTCAGGATGACGCTGTTTTACTTCTTTACGAACTTCGTCAAAAACCCAGCAGTCATTCCACTCGCTGAACTGAAATAGCCTGCCGCTGTCGTAGGCTTGTTGGAATTCAAATAAAAATTCTTGTGTATTTTTATCTCTCAAATTCATAGAATACAATCCGCATTCTGTGAATTTCTTTTCTCTACCTAAAAAACCCAACCCTATATGAGGTTGACTCATTTTTTCTATGAAATGATGCGGGACTGAAGTGTGACAGACCATATCAGCATCCATCCAAAACAATACATCTGCATCTGTGTTACGAGCAGCATGGCAGACAGAATATACTTTATGACTGAAACGAATAGCATCCCATCGGAACCCGATTCCTGGACGTTTACCTTTTTTATCAGCCGGTCCTGTTGGAACCTCTCCCCTTGCTCGGGGATCGTTAGACCATTTGTTCTTAAACGCTACAAGATCGGGACAAGAACCATGTAAATCACGCACCACGAGATTATCGGCTGTTTCGTCTACGCTATGGTCTTGAGGATATGCATATAAAGTTATATCAGCGGGCTAAGTTTTCAAGAATGTTTGAATCATTCTTTTGGCGTATTTGGCATATCCCTCTTTGTGAAATGTAGTGACTACGGCTTTTTTCATTTGTACTCGCTATAAATTATATCTACATAATTTTTCCATACATCGTGTGATTCTATAGCAGCCCTTAACCACAAAGGATCGTAAATTGCAGGATCTGGAAATTCTGTAGAATTATTTTCGTTTACTTTAGTAATTCTCGGAGCCGAAAAAGATGTTAAACGACTCGGGTCATAAAAAAATCCGTTATGATAAGACCAACTGTTCAGAGTAAAGAATTCATAATTGTATTTTTTAAATAAGTTTATGTATTTTTGAAGACTAGCCCCGCGAAAATGTCTTCGTGTATATGTTTTTTTCCCTGCCGCAGCAATATAAGGAAAACTAGCTTCAACATCTGAACCAAACCAAGGATTTATTTCAACACAAATTACCGAAGGATGAAAATTTTTTTCAAGTAATGTTTTTGCTATTTCGAAATCAAAACTATCAATGTCTAAACTAAAAAAATCACAATTTTGATCTGATGTTTTTAACAAATCAAAAATATTATCCGGATCAACGAGTGCTTGGATTTTATGGATATTATCTCCCCATCTATTCGGAGTCAAAGGATCCCAGTCTTGTAAATCAATACCTATTCCGGTAAATCCACGGTCCAAAAGATCGAGAGTCATATTTTGATTCCCAGTACCAAACCCAATCTCAACAAAATTTTTCTTCGGATTGATAATTTTTTCAGTTAAGAACTCTATTATACCAGTTTCGCCGTACTGGCTGTAACCTTGTTTTTCGTAAGGAAGTGTAAATTTCATTTAGTTTGCAAAGTCCAATCATCAACATTGCCGCCGTATCGTCTAATGTCGGCTTCAACCATCATTTTTACCAGACTATCAAAATCTGTACGACGCTGCCATCCCAGAACAGTCTCTGCCTTGGTAGGATCTCCGCAAAGGCTGTGTAACTCTGCAGGACGCTTGAATCTTGGATCAGTCTTAACATATTTCTGCCAGTCGGCTATGCCTGCGTGTTTAAAAGCACGTTCTAATAAATCTCCAATGGTATATTGTACACCTGTGGCCACAACATAGTCTCCTGGTTGATCTTGTTGTAGCATCAACCACATAGCTTCGACAAAATCTCCGGCAAATCCCCAGTCACGCTTTGCATCTAGATTTCCTAGCGTAATACTGTCTGCGAGGCCACACTTGATTTTTGCCACACCGTCCGTGACTTTTCTTGTAACAAATTCTTTGCCTCGGATCGGACTTTCATGATTGAATAAAATACCGTTAGATGCATGTAATCCGTAGCTTTCTCGGAAATTCACAGTGATCCAGTAGGCATAAAGTTTAGCAACTCCATACGGACTACGAGGCCAGAACGGTGTTTTTTCGTCTTGCCGACCTCCGGAAATTTCTATACTGTTTCCATACATCTCGGAAGTGCTAGCCTGATAAAATTTTGTATCTGGATTATGTGTTCTAATGGCATTAAGGATGTTTAATGGTCCTACGGCGTTTACTTCAGTGGTTAATTTGTTTAAATCCCAACTAGCACCAACGAAACTCTGCGCAGCAAGATTATAAAATTCGTTTGGACGGATTGATTTCATTAAATGATTCATACAACCGTCATCGGTGATGTCACCAGTGATTAATTCAATGTCGTTTTCGATTCCTAGGAATTTAATATTGTCTAGATTTGGATTAGAATAACGTTTTACTAGTCCAAATACTTTATAATCTTTTTCTACAAGTAATTTTGCGAGATACGGGCCGTCTTGCCCGGTCATTCCTGTAACGAATGCTATTTTTTTCATGTTGATCCTATGTAAAGTGAGCAGTTTATTTATTATTGGTTTTTATGACCGTCGCAATTTCCATTGAAAATAGGTTTTGTGGATTTCTACGATTTCATAGTGGTGAGATTTCAAAAATTTTTGATTTTCTTTAGAAATTATTTCAGGACCTTCGATGACAATAATAGGATTACACCTTTTTATCACAGGCAGTATTTCTGGTAGCCGATTTTCGTGATCGAGATTCAATAAAATAATGTCTACATCATAGATATGAGAAATATTATCAAAATTTTCTCTATAGATCACATTTTTTGACCTAAAAATTCTCTTGTGATCGTCTATTAAAAAAATAGAATTGAAATTTTCTACCATCTCTGGTAAATTCCCCCAGGCATCTCCGACCACTAATACATTTCGGGCTTTCTTGTTTAACTTTTTTATCCGTTTGGCAAATTTACTCATGGTTTTTTTATTAAATACATGGTTATTTATAAGGCCTTATGAAATTTAAATTGTGGAGAGAGCACGGTGCTCTTAACAGTCCTCCTATCTTTGCCGCATTCGAACAAGGTTTGAAAAAAAACGGTCATGCGATAGTTGATAGAGAACCTGACATTGATGTTATATGGTCAGTGTTGTGGTATGGCCGGATGAAACCCAACAAATTAGTCTATGAAACAGCCATTTTACAAAATAGGCCAGTGATGATCATCGAAGTGGGAAATCTATTTCGTGGGCAGTCGTGGAGAATTTCATTAAACAACATCAACGGGCTCGGAGAATTCGGCGAGGCCGAAAATCTTGATCTAGATAGACCAAAAAAATTAGGTATAGATCTCAAAATCCCAAAAAAATCAAGGAAGGATAGTATACTGTTAGCCTGCCAACATGAACATAGCCTCCAATGGCAAGGCCAACCGAGGATGGCACAATGGGCCGTTGATACTGTCAATAAGATAAGACAGTATTCTGATCGAAAAATCGTGATAAGACCGCACCCACGTTCTCCTTTTTCCGTAAATCTAACAAACACTCAACTCACACAGCCGATGAAAATACCAAACTCCTATGATGATTTTAATATCGACTATGACCATCATTGCGTGATCAATTATAATAGTGGCCCAGCTGTGAGAGCTGCGATAGAAGGGGTACCGATAATATGCGATGCCACGAGTTTGGCATGGCCCATCAGCGAAAAATGGGAAAATTTAGAAAATCCTCAACTGCCGAATAGAGACGAATGGCTTTTAAAATTATGTCACACCGAATGGACCGTTCCTGAATTACAGAGCGGAATACCTCAAACACGCCTTATAAATTATTTAGAAAAATCTAACAACAAATCTTGACTTTTTTTGGAAAAAGTTGTAAACTTATACTATGTCAGAAGTCAATTACATTGAAGATATATTTGAAACATTTTATGCGCTCGCTGTGAGCCAGCGAATGTTATTGAGTAAGCAAGACCTCACGGCCACCTACAGTTTATATGAATGTTGCACCTCTATAGACAAGTCGTTGACTGCCAATCAAGGCAATTATCTATTAAAAATATTATCTAGACATCAACAGACAGCCAAGTCTTTGGGTCTAGACTATGATAAAGAATTAGAATCTCCGCAATGGAGGAAACCATTCCGTGTTATCGATCTTACGAAGAGAGTATTTGTTGAAGTTGACAGTAATAAACGGATATGGATTTGCTTAAAATTTCCATTTTCTCTCAAAGAACCGTTCGATAACGAAATAAAGAATGATCGAACTAATTCCGAGAATAACCGATGGGACCACGATAGAAAATTGAGATTAGTCGATGCTTATAAACACAATGTAATACAGATCAACGAGTTCGTTCAACACCACGGATTTGATATCGATGACACATTTTTAGAGCTGGTTAGCCATGTCGAAGAGATCTGGCAGCAACAAGATACCTTGGTTCCTTATGCAAAAATGATCGATGATAAAGTTGTGTTAGTCAACGCTACACCAGACGCAGAAAACTATTTTCAGTCTAACAGACTTGGCGAATATGACTATGATGCTTTCTTGGCAAAATCTATGGGATTTAGGTTAAAAACAGATAACAATCCTCCTTCATTAATAGAGAATATCTGTACTAAAAACACCAATCAATTCTGGATAAAAGAAAATTCAAAATTTTTTAATCTTTACAAATCATTGAAAGGCAAGGCCTGTATAGTATTAGACAGGAATACAAAAAATCCATTCGAGTGGGTGAAAAACTTTGTTTCCGATGCCGAAATCGCAGGTGTTAAGAATGATGTAAAGATTTGTTTTAGAGAGTCTGGAGAAGAAGGTTCGGAATTTAATCAATGGATCAAAGATCAAAAATTAGGCGGTAAAGTAGAAGAAGGCAAGATCTATATTTTTATGCAGAAGCCGCCTAAATGGTTGTTTAAAGATAAGGTAGATGTTAAAATTATAGGTACGAACTGTTTTGTTCCGCCATTGAGCGATAGTACTACTGCTTCATGGATTTTTAATCATCCTTGTTTATGCTATCTAGGAGAGATTAAACCAACGTCGATAAGGAATTTTAAAATTGTCAGTGTGTAGACTTGTAATCAAGGACGAAGTAAATTTAAAAGCCGAAGGGTTGAGTGTCGAAACGAGAAGAAAAATCGTAAATGCATTAAAATATGATCTTCCATATGCACGACATATGCCTGCATATAAACTCGGTAGATGGGATGGAACAAAAACATTTTTCGGTATAGGCGGCAATGGGTTTTTAGCACATCTTGACGTAATATTGCCTATCGTTGAAGATGCAGGTTACGACATAGAAGTTGAAGATCTACGACAATCTACAGCATTTAAATTTAATCCTATCGATGAAAACTATTGGGCGACCAAAGGCAAGACTTGGCCAGAAGGACATCCCGAAGCTGGCAAGCCCATAGTGTTACGAGACTATCAATATGAAGTCGTTAATAAATTTTTAGAGAATCCACAGGCCTTGCAAGAAGTAGCTACCGGTGCCGGAAAAACTATCACTACTGCTACATTAAGTCATCTTTGTGAACCCTACGGTCGTACTATGGTCATCGTACCTAACAAGTCGTTGGTAGTGCAAACAGAAGAAGATTATAAAAATCTAGGATTAGATGTAGGAGTTTACTTCGGAGATCGAAAAGAACTAAACCGTACGCACACTATCTGCACCTGGCAAAGTTTAAATGTTCTTGAAAAGAAAAGTCATGATGAAGACACTTTAACACTAGCAGAATTCTGCGAAGGGGTATGTGCCATTATCATTGACGAAGTACATCAAGCCAAGGCAGATGTGTTGATGAGATTAGCCACACAAAATTTTCGTAACTGTGCGATACGATGGGGACTCACCGGAACTATTCCCAAAGAAAAATGGGAATATCAAAGTCTACTAGCTAGTATTGGACCAGTGATTAATCAAGTTACCGCCTACGACTTACAACAAAAAGATGTGTTAGCACAGTTAAACATCAATATATTACAGACTAATGATGTTCAAGTTTTTAGAAGTTATGCAGAAGAATATAAGTGGTTAGTAACTGATCCAGAAAGACTTAATTGGATCGCAACAAAGGTTAAAGAGGTTTCTCTAACAGGAAACACACTTGTTCTTATCAATAGGATTGACACCGGTGACAAGTTAATTAACCTGCTGCCAGAGGCAGTTTTTATTCACGGCGGTGTTGATCTTGAAGATAGGAAAGAAGAATATGACGAAATTAAAACTAGTGATGGCAAGATTATTGTGGCGACTTACGGTGTGGCCGCTGTGGGTATTAATATTCCAAGGATTTTTAATCTGGTTCTTATTGAGCCCGGAAAGAGCTTTGTTAGGGTTATCCAAAGCATTGGACGAGGCATTAGGAAAGCAGAAGACAAAGACCACGTCGAGATCTGGGATATCACATCTGCCTGCAAATATGCCAAGCGACACCTTACCGAACGTAAAAAATACTATAAAGAGGCCAAATACCCCTTTACATTAACCAAGGTTAGTATATAATGAATTTTTTTAATTTTAAAAAGAAAAAAACAAAATTACAGTGTTATACGACCATGCAAAGTTTGGTCGACTTATTTCCGCCAGAGGTTGGAAAAGAATCTTTACCAAACTGGTATAGAGGGCTTTCTAAAGATCCGGAGTGGGTTACTGTGCGCCATTGCAATGGATTCCAAGATCTTTATAGAAACAGCTTCGTTATCAGATCGTGGTCAGACATTGACATCGAAGTAAGGCCTGACGGTTCAATTGCTTATGATTTTGCTTGTAAAGACGAAATTAAATTGCCGTTAGAAAGACATCATATTGATTCACAAGCAGCTGGTGCTTGGCCGGGATACACAAATATAAAATTAATGAGCCCTTGGTATTTTAAAACTGACAAGATGCTAAAATGGTTAGTAATTCCCCCGGTGTGGGATCAAAAAGATCCTTTAGAATGGACGATAGCCACGGGCGTTTTAGAGTTTAAGTATCAGCATGTTAGCAATATTAATTGTCTGCTTAAATTAAAACCAGAGCCTTATATGATTCATATCAAGGCAGGACAAGCGTTGGCACAATTCATTCCGTTATTCGAAGACGACTGGGATATGGACATCAGTCTTTTCGATGATCGAGAATGGAACAAACATTTTGGTCGGTGGACACATGCATTTGGGTTATCTTATCAAAAAACTAGAGCGATGTTAGAAAAGAGGAATAAATGAGAATATTAACATTACAAAACAAGGCATTTGATCTTAACGAATTGCCTGACGAAGTCGACGAAGATACAAGATTCAGCGTATTAGATAACAGCAATCCGCAAGAACCAGATTTCTTTTTCATGCCGCTGATTTTTTTAGAATCATTCAATAGCCCAGCTATTTTATTAAACATAGGTGGGCATGAAGTACAAATGCCTCTAGACTGGTGTATGGTGGTCGGGGACAAAGAATGTGGGCTTGATCCTGAAGTATTACCTTTAACTAGTATCAACGAAAGAGGGTTCGACGCATTGTCTTTTAATCCCATCAAAGGTTTTAAGGCGGAGTACATGCCTATCGAAATCGTAAATATCTATCAAGATGTGCGTTGGTATTTTCCTAAAATGAAAAACGGTCAGTTACTAACAGTACCTTTGCACGACGGGATCAATCCTCCTTGTGTGTTTTTTGTCAAAGAAGTTAGTAGGCAAAGTGAAATATTACAACTACATAAACTTATATAATGCCCTTGGATACGTTAATGAACAATTTTTCAGAGACTGCCGATGAAGCATTTAAAAGAAGATGTATAGGCTGGGAACTCAAATATAGTTTATGGCCTAGACGATGCCATTATACAAATAAAATTTTATGGTTGTCATTGGCATATAAAGGAACCAGTATGTTGACTGGTCCTGGAGAACCTATATTTGAGCACAGATGGTGCGAGCGAAACGAATACTTATTTTTAAAGATAAAAGGAACGATATGAAAGCAGGAAAAGTCTGGGGAGAAACAGAATTACTAGAAGCTAATGGTGTATTAGAATTTCACCGTATTGAAGCGAAAAAAGGCGGTGTTTGTTCGAAGCATAAACACAAGTACAAGTGGAATGGTTTCTTCGTTGAATCTGGAAAGATGATAATTCGAGTTTGGAAAAACAATTACGACCTCGTAGATGAAACGGTGTTAACCGCTGGTCAATATACAAAAGTAGCGCCCGGCGAATACCATCAATTCGAAGCACTAGAAAATACGATAGCTTTCGAACTGTACTGGGCAGAATTCGATCACGACGACATTGAGAGAGAAACTGTGGGATATAAAAATGGGAAATCTTAAACCGGGCGTGAAGTATTCATATGAAAGAAAGAATGGCATTGTCTATGCCAAGGCTGAAGGAAGTCCTGAACAAGAGGCTATCGGTTGGGATTACGATCCGCGAACAGAAGACGGAAAACCGCTAATTGACGAATTAAGAGATAATAAACTTTGGGGTGAAATTAAACGATCAGCTAAATCTAATCCTCTCTTGCAAGAAGCTTTGGATCGTGTTATAATGATATATCACTTGAGTAAGAATGATGGGAAAGAATAAACACGTAGATCTATTTAAAGACATGATCCCTGCAGTGGACATGGGATTAAAAGAGTTGTGGGATGCTGCCACAGAAGACGGAAGAAAAGAAATCAAAGGAGATCTTTGGAATCTTAATCGATATATCAGCAGTTGTAAAACTAATAATAGAGAGCTGCAAGAACATTTTGTACTTACAGTTAACGAATTCTATAACAAAAACTGGGCTGCTATCCAACATCATCCAAAGTTGCAATGGCAGACTTTGTGTATGTGCAGCCACGAAAGTAGAAAACCCCAATTTCACGAATGGATTCCTTTAAAACAACATAAAAACAAAAAAGTAGAATTTCTCGCAGAACAATTTCCTAATATGAAAATGGCCGATGTAGAAACTCTTGCGGCTGTAACTACTGAAGAAGAGATAAAAGAATATGCCCGTGGCCTTGGTTGGGATAAAAAGCAAGTCAATGCGATTAAACTATAAATGCGAATACTGCCAGAAGGAGTTTGCCAAAGAAAAAACTTTGGTAGTGCATATCTGTGAGCAAAAACGCAGACACATGAATAAAAATGAAAAACATGTCCAGGCAGGTTTGTTAACGTTTCAGATGTTTTATGATTTTGCGCAGAAAGGCAAATCTAAAAAAACGTTTGACGATTTTGTAGAAAGTCCCTATTATACTGCTTTTGTAAAATTTGGCAGTTTTCTAGTTAATACCTCCCCTATATATCCGGAGAGGTTTATCGACTACGTGATAAAAAGCGGAGTTAAGTTAGATCATTGGTGTAGAGACGAACTATACGATACCTATATCAGTGAGCTGATAAAAACCGAACCTGCAGACGGAGCCATACAACGATCCATCGCTACTATGATGGACTGGGCTGAAAAAAATTCGGCTCAATGGGAACATTATTTTGCTTATGTTAATTTAAATCGTGCCACCCACGACATAAAGGAGGGCTTGGTAAGTCCTTGGCTAGTATTAAATACAAAGTCAGGAAAAGAAATGCTACAGCGTATGAATGATGAACAATTAGATATCGTTGGTACTGTTGTAGATCCGCAGTACTGGATGAAAAGGTTCAAAACCCTTCCGGCAGATGTAGAGTTAGTCAAAGATATTATTAGAGAGGCTAAAATATTATAATGGTAAAAAGAACCAAAGAAGAAATCGTAGAAGAAAAAGAATTAGCCGAGAATGAAGAATATATATCTAGAGACGATTTAGATATAGAGGTTAGAGTAATGTCTGAAGAACCGGTGATCATGATACAATTTTCTGGTTTTGAAGATCACGAAGATGCCGAGGAATATGCACAATTCTTGGCAGATAATCTCCCGCTGTTATTGTTTGAAACTACTAGGATACAGTAATGCCTGATATCGATATAGATTTTGTTGACAGAGAACAAGCATTAGAATTGTTCAAACATAAATCGGCTAGTCGTGTCGATAACGGTAATCTGGTCAAACATAATACTGGAATTTATTTCCATCAAGTTCCTATTGATTTAAAAACAAATCTCTGTGAAATTCCTTATGAACAAGCAGAAGAACAAGGCTACTTCAAGATAGATTTTTTAAATGTCGGAATTTACAAAGGTGTTAGAAATGAAGATCATCTTATTCAATTAATGAATACTGAACCGTTATGGGATTTATTAGAACAGGAAGAATTTTCAAACTTGTTATTTCATATCAACGGCCATAACAATATTTTAAAAGCTATGAAGCCAAAAAGCGTCGAAGAACTAGCAGCAATATTGGCGATGATACGTCCTGCCAAAAGATACCTCATAGGAAAGCCGTGGGCTGAAGTAATGAAGGAAGTCTGGGCCAAACCCGAGAATGATGAATATTACTTTAAGAAGAGCCATGCTACTGCTTATGCTATGGCGATCGTAGTGCAGATGAATTTAATCTGCGAATCTATAAGTTACGGATTTAATTAACCAGCTTTTCTAATCAATGTTATTGATTTTCGCTTGATTCGTTTAACGATGATGTCGTTGAGGCTAGTACAAGGACCGAACATTATTTTAACATCTTTGGTGCTAAAGTTTCTAATAGCGTAGCGAAATTCTATTATTTCTTTATTAAGAAAAATGTTGATAGGTATTTGTCGATTTGATTCCCACCACCATATTTCACCTAATTCCAAAAATCTTTGTTTTTCAGAATCAGAGCGAATAGAGGAATAATCGTAGAGGCTGGTAACTTGCGCATCTTGATTAATAACGATGCCTACGTACTCCGAATTAACGTGGTTTAACACCGTTATAAAGGGAAAATTCTCTTGTAAATTTTCAGTAATTCTCATAGATAAATATTGCAGGGGTCCTAGTATATGCAATTAATTTCAGTTTATTTATATCCAAACAAGGTCGATGCTTATACAAATTATCTGGCCGCTTGGAAAACAGAGAGGTATCGTAGAGTGTATAATCGAAACTTAAAAATTTATCGTGGTGCAGATAACCGTATAGATTTACAAATAAGGAATTCGGACGAAAAAGCCTATGATGTAAGTGCTTACGACGACTTTATTTTTAACATAGTAAATCGTGAAACTAAAGAATTAGTGTTGACCAAAGATTGCACTGTTCAAAGTGCGGCTAGCGGCAAGATATATGTTACCTTAACTGAAGCAGAATTAACTAATATTGAATCTGGATTTTATCAATATTCTGTGATAGGACAAACAAGAAGCGACTCTGACAACACCATAGTAACTGCTAGAACTCCGTTTTACATTGATGCACAGTACGGGGTATTTTCGAATCTAGAAATATTTGGCGATGTATTTGGCGAACCGGCGGATAGTATCAAAATCGACGAGTTCAGTATGTTTAGAGTAGACTATACTAGCGAAGAAAAATTTTATATATCTAGTATCATCAATGCTAACGCTCAATTAACAACTCCACAAAGTCTGCACACTTTTCAATTTAATATGTCAGGCTATTATGGAGATATCATAATCCAAGGTAGTCAAAGCGATGGCGGGAATCCGCAAGTCTGGGTGGATTTAGACACAGATTCGTACACTAATCAGACCATTCCGGTATATAAAAACATTACTGGCAAATATAACTGGTTCAGAATAAAACACACGCCCGATTATACTTTAACCAATCCAGGAAGTCTTGACAGCATACTATACAGATAGTATAATGTCAATATGACCTTGGTTGTAGACAAATTTAGATCTCTTCTTCCTAAAATTAAAACTAGCCCTAGCGGCTGGATGAGTTTTAATGCGCCCTGTTGTCACCATAGGGGTCATCGAACAGATACTAGAAAACGTGCAGGTGTTATGCTTAACGAAGGTATAGTATATAACTGTTTCAATTGTAAGTTTAGTACAGGATGGGCCCCTGGCACTACATTATCTCCTAAATTCAAAACACTGTGTCAGTGGCTAGGCGCCAGCGATGACGTCATTAAAGAATTAGTATTCGAGGCATTAAAAACTGAAAATGACGACTATGTTCCTAATCAGTATGTCGAACAAAAGATAGACTTTACAGAAAAAGATTTGCCCGAAGGTGCGATGCCTTTAGCCGAATGGGGTAATCTAATAGACGGTGAGCTAGAAGAAAGTATAGGTAACGAATACAAAACCGTATTACAATATCTAATAAGTCGTGGTTACGAAAACCCATTTGACTATGACTTTTATTGGTCACCTATTCCTGGCTATATAGATCGAGTTATAATTCCGTTTAGGTGGCAGGGACGTATTGTAGGCAACACTGCAAGAAAAGTTACTAACGGTAAACCTAAATATCTATCTGATCAACATCCATTCTTTGTCTATAATGTAGATTCGCAGAAAGAAGAATATAGATATGTATTTGTGGTAGAAGGACCGTTTGATGCATTATCGGTGAATGGGGTGGCTCTACTCACTAACGAAGTCAGTGAACAACAAAGTAGAATAATTAATAGTATGGGTAAGCAGGTTATCGTGATTCCGGACCAAGATCTAGCAGGAATCACGCTGATAGAACAGGCTGCAAGATTAGGATGGAAGGTAGCTTTTCCTAACTGGGATCCAGAGGTTAAGGATTGTGCAGAAGCGGTTCAAAAATATGGAAGTCTTTTTGTTATCGTGGATGCTATTAATTCTGCTACAGATAATCCTGCAAAAATAGAAATAGAAAAAAGAAAATTACAGATCAAGTTCCAAGAACAGGAGAAAGAAATTGATTAAAAAAATCGTCGACCTTATCACTTGGCCATGGCGAAGATACCAACAAAATCGTGCATGGAAAAAGAGATTAGAAGAATTGAAGAAAAGAGATCCGTTCATTTACAAATGATTACCTGGGGAATAAACGCACTCAACCACGATGCTAGTATTGCTGTTGTCAATAACGGTAGTCTTACTTTTTGGAAACGCAGTTCAGAATATTCCGGTGTCGTTGGAGATCAATATATCTGTAGTAGGTTATATCTAGACGCATTAAATTCTAGCAATGGTAGGTTTCCTGACGAGGTTGTTTGGTACGAACATCCTCTTTGGAAAAAATGTCGACAATTTTATGCAGGACAATTTCGAGCGGCCTTCGATGTCGGAGATATGCCCAGAACATATCTTAAAAAACTAGGCTGGCCTGTTTCAAAGATACATTATATAGATCATCACTTAAGTCATGCTGCGGCAGGATATTATACATCGCCGTTTGAATCTGCCACAGTAGTAGTACTAGACGCTATGGGCGAATGGGAAAGTATTTCTGTATGGCAAGCTCAAGGTATGCGTTTACAGCGTGTCTTCAGTAGAGCATACCCAACTAGTTTGGGTATTTTTTATTCTGCTTTTACAGATTTAGTAGGATTAAAACCGTTAGGTGAAGAACATATTTTGCAAAAATTCAGCGACCAAGGAGATCCTGCCAAGTACAGGCCGATGGTGCAAAAATATTGGAGAGATGATCTAACTTTAAGGTATAATCTACATACTGGTGTGTGGAATTGGGCAGAGCTGGACATGTCGGAACAAGATAAAAAAGATCTTGCAGCCGCAGTGCAGGAAGAATTTGAAATACAGGCACAAAAAGTATTTGACTGGGCACACAAGCTGGCTCCTAATAAGAATCTAGTGTATATGGGGGGCTGTGCTATGAACAGCAAGTTCAATAAGAAATTGTCAGATCAATATGATCATATATGGAGTTTACCCATTCCCGGAGATGCTAGCAGTGCTATTGGAGCTGCATTATATCAACAACAACGAAGGATAACATGGAACGGTGCTGTTCCTAAACATATTGAATTAAAATGAATGAAAGTAATTTATACGTCTGTGGAAATCAATTTATCCTAGATACTTACTATAAAGATTTCGAGGATTTAAAACCTTTCATGGATAAAGATCCGTCAAAGGATTATAGTCACGAAACTTCATCTTTCAATGCTTGGCAATTTCCAATGTGGCGAGATCCTGTGTTAGCGAAACAGATTTCTCATAGGCCTTATAAAGATTCTGATATAGATAATAATAAGGATCTCGAAGACATTGTGCAAAAGATCGCTAAATGGACTAGAAAACGCCTTTATGAAAATTGCATATACTACGATATCGAACCAGCAGTAAGTTGGATGATGGACTATAAAGAAGGCGGATGGCAAAGTATTCACAGCCACGGTAAACGATGCATAACCCAGGTAATATATACCGATGCTCAAAAAGAGGATGACACAGATGGTAAAGGGTTTTTACACGGAGCATTTTATGCTTTTATGACAGATGGTAATCCTCCGTGTTACAAGGCTTTACTTCCGACACCAGGGAAGTGTATAATAACTAAAGGAGATGTTTTTCACGGTGTATATCCGGTGAGGTCCACACCAAGGAAATGTCTCATTATTGATTACGTTACAACATGATAAAAGACTACGGATACGAAGAACAAAAATTATATCTAGAATTAATGTTAGCAGATGCAGAAACATTTGTACGCTGCCAAGGTATTTTTGACCATACATTATTTGATAGAAAATTACAAGATGCGGCAGAATTCATTAACGAATATGCCAAACAATATTCAGTGTTGCCTGACTATGAAATGGTCAATGCTACCTGCAAGATTAATCTAAAGAAACCAGAAGAAGCCAAAGAAGGTCATCTAGAATGGCTCATGGACGAGTTTGAAAACTTTACTCGGCACAAGGCGTTAGAACGTGCGATCATTGGTTCTGCAGATCTATTAGAGAAAAAAGATTATGGCGCAGTTGAAGTCATGATCAAAGAAGCGGTACAGATAGGTCTTGCCAAAGATATGGGCACTGACTATTTCGCAGATCCTCGCAGTAGATTAATGCGAATTAAAGATAAGAATGGTCAGATCAGCACAGGTTGGCCTAGTCTTGATCGACGATTATTCGGCGGAATGAATAGGGGTGAGTTGAATATCTTTGCAGGCGGTTCTGGTGCAGGTAAATCTTTATTCCTAGCTAATCTAGGAGTGAACTGGGCATTGCAAGGATTAAATGTAGTTTATCTAACACTGGAACTTTCAGAAGATCTAGTCTGTATGCGCATGGATGCGATGACTACAGGTGTACACACTAAAGAAATCTTTAAAGAATTAGACGACATCGAAATCAAAGTTAAGATGATTGGTAAAAAGGCCGGAGCATATCAAGTCAAATATATGCCCAGTGGTAAGACTGCTAATGATCTACGTGCATATCTTAAAGAATACGAAATCAAGACTAGTCGAAAAGTTGATGTTCTTTTAGTAGACTATCTAGATCTATTGATGCCTGTGAGTAAAAAGATTTCCCCAGCGGATTTGTTCATTAAAGACAAATATGTATCAGAAGAGTTACGCAATCTCGCAGTAGAAAAACAATGTATCCTAGTAACTGCGGCACAGTTGAATCGTGGTGCAGTGGAAGAAGTGGAATTTGATCACAGCCATATTTCCGGTGGTCTATCAAAGATCCAGACAGCTGATAACGTGTTTGGTATCTTTACTTCACGTGCTATGCGTGAACGTGGGAGGTATCAGATCCAGTTGATGAAGACTCGTTCATCGAGCGGTGTTGGGCAAAAGGTAGATCTAGAGTTTAATCTAGAAACACTAAAGATTACAGATCTGCCCGAAGAAGAACAAGAAAGTCATAACGGTGCCGGACGAGGTGCTAGCAGTATCATTGAAAATATCAAACGTAAGACAGAAGTACAAAGAGAAGAGCCCAACGAAGGTGCTTCTGTAGGCAAGGTTCGCGGACATGTAGAATCTACTAAACTTCGCGAAATCCTTAATAACATGAACACCGATGAAGACGCACCGTTTTGAAATAGCCAGTTATCTTCCTATTGAATCTGACGGTACGGGCAACATATACATAGATTGGCCCAGCGTACACCGTCAGGCGGGTTTAGATCACATACAATGGTTAAAGAGCCAGGATATTTCAGAATGCCAAATAGTCATAGAACAGCGTCCTGAAGACGTTTACTACTATGTGGTAGCTGAAATCTATTCAGATCGTTTGGCCACATTATATAACCTAATGTGGGCTAAATAATGGATGCGTCTACGAGAACTTCACGAACAAACCATTGTAACATTAAATCGCCGTCTTAATCCTAAAATATGGGATGGAGATCGTTTGAAACCCGAAGTACGTGCTAAACTTATTGAAATCGCAAGAGCGTTTGAAGAGTTTGTAGGTATTGATCTAGAAGTAACAGATTACACTATAACAGGGTCAAACGCTAATTATACCTGGACAGCTTATTCAGATCTTGATCTGCATCTAATCATTCCAGGGACTCCAGGTGACGAACAGCGAGAGCTATTCAATGCTAAAAAAGCGTTATGGGCCGAACAACACGATATCACTATCAAAGGGCTTCCGGTAGAGTGCTATGTTCAAGGAGAAGACGAACCTCACCATAGTACCGGTGTATATTCAATTGTCGACGAAACTTGGATAGTAGAACCTAAAAAGGTAAAACCGGATGTTGATGACGCTGCTATTGAAGCAAAAAAAGATGCCATACTTGCGCAGATAGAACATGCGCTATTATCTAAAGACATTGAAAAAATCCGCACAGTCAAAGACAAGATCACACAAATGCGCAAAGCGGGTCTAGAACGTGCAGGAGAATGGTCCGTAGAAAATCTAGTGTTTAAGATCTTGCGTAACCTAGGTCTTATCGATCAAATTACAGATAAAATAAGAGAGCTTGAAGATCAAGAGTTAAGTCTAGAACAGACTCAAACCCTAGACTGATAGTCAGTATTAAAACTTACAGTGATCCTGGAATCACTTCGATTAACATCTGTAGAATGTTCTAGCCAACTAGGAAATAAGATTAATAAACCTGTAACACAGGGCATGTCTATAAAATTGGCGCTTACAGCATTTTCTACTTTAATAGCTTCGTGCATTCTTAATGCTGCCAATGGACTGTAAAATCTTAACGAAGCACTATCCGGGTCGGCATGCGGATAAAATGCACCCGATACTACAGACATTTCGTGTCGATGGTTATCCACACGCTGACCCTTTTCTAATACATTAAACCAACTGTTAGTAATAATCACTGGTTCGAGACCTAAATCTGTAATATAAGAATCAACACAGGCCTGTATTCTTTTTCGTATATTAGAAAATTTAACATTGTTAAGTATATCGGTGTCGATACCGTAACTACTAGAAGCCCAACCTAACAATCTATGAGGCTGTGTTTTTTGACTAGAAATAAAATCAGCGAGGCCTTTTAAATCTGGGTCCTCGCTGAAATCGTGTTGTGCTATTAGTGTTGGAAATATTCCAAACTTTTGGGAATTCAATCTTTTCTACCACCAAACAACTGTAGCAAACTCAAGAACAAATTAATAAAGTTCAGATATAGTGTTAGAGCTCCCAGGATCTCTAGGTTACCTTCATTTTCATAACTAACCATTTCACGGATCTGTTGTGTGTCGTAGGCTGTGAGACCTAGGAACACTAGGATAGCAATAGCTGATATTACCATGGCCATGGTTGAACTACCTATGAAGATGTTAACGATACTAGCGATCACGATAGCGATTAGTCCCACGAACAAGAAACTACCAAAACTGGTTAGATCTCTTTTAGTGAAGTATCCGTAGAAACTCATGACACCAAACAGTATAGCACCTCCCATAAATGCGGATATGATACTGCCGATATTGTAGACTATAAAGATAGTAGAAAAACTCAATCCCATCAAGGCAGCGAAACCATGTAAAGCTAACATAGCCACAGGCTTACTCATCTTGTAAAGAGTAAATCCTAGAGCAAAAATAGCCAGCAATGGTGCGAATATCACGACCCATTTCATCGCTCCTGTAAAGAAGAATGCCATTAGGGCAGGACTGCTAGATACTAGAATACTTACGATCATGCTGGTCAATATGGCTAGGCCCATGTGTCCATACACACGTCCCATGGCCGAATTGATGTCAGCAGCGGATCTGTATCCAAACGGTGCGTCAGCGGCAAAAGGATTCATATTAAACTCCTAAAAAAATAATAAGTCTATTATATTGTAATTTATCACAGATGTCAATCATTTACGGTCCAATTGACCGGTTTTGACCCCAACACGTTTGGCCCAGGGTATGATAGGTTTGAATTGTTCTTTGTTCTGTAGGTTTCGATCCCTGGTGGCTAGGTCCAATTCTTGTTTGCAGAATTCTTCATTTTCTAGTATGCCACGATACAGCATGCCCTTGTGAAATCCTGTTTTGATATCTGCAGGTTCGCCGGTGATCAAACTTTGGAATAATCTTTCTGCTAGTACTTCGTGATTGCGTAGGCACATATGATTGTATCTAGCATCTATGCCCCTCCAAAATCTCATATCCTCTTCTTCTTTAGGATTTTCAAACTCGTGATATTGGATGTCCTCCATGAGTATTCCGTCAGCTATGAGCAGCTCTGGAAACTCTACGGCCTGATCCAGATCCTGGTTAAAACATTTGACTATAATAGGTTTCTTCAAACCACGACGCTGTGTCTGATAGGCTACATAGGCCAATCTATTGTTAACATTCATGAGATCTATGGCCGGACGTTGTATATATCTTATGTACAGTTCTATGGCTTTGGCTTCTTCTTTGGTCACCCATCGATCTAGATCTATGACATTGGCATTGCTCATTTCGGGCATGCGTTCTAGGAACCAAACCCTACTGGGATGGGTCAAGCAAATGATCAGATAATCATCCTCGGTCATTTCATAGTTAAGCCATATCTGTAAGTGCGTCCATATCCAATCTTGGCTGGATCCTACTAGACTGCTGTTGATCAATGTGGTTTCATTGCCGGTGTGCCGATATAATTTTTCTGCGATCAACCTAGGCCAATTTTTAGTTTCGTCACCTTTGGGCGGGCTGGCTGAAAAACTGTCTCCGATAACAAATAGTCTACTCATGATTTTAACACCGTCCAACGTGGTTTTTCTTTCTTTTTCTGCTCACGCACCAGGGTCAACTTGTCATAGTCTAATTCAGTTTTGCAAAAGTCTTCGTCTTCGAGCACACCTTTTTTCAGCATACCGCTGACAAAATCTTGATCTAGATCTACCACAGCGCCATCTGTGAACGAGCTTAAGATCTTTTCGCTTAATACTTTATGATTAGTCAGGCATAAGTGATTGTATCGGCAGTCTACACCGCCAAAGAAAGAAGTGCTGTCTTCTTCGCCATTTTCGTACTCCTGTGCCTGTATATTGAAAAGATTGCCCTTGGCCCAGTTCAATTCCTCTATGCCCTCGACCGCAGAAATATCTGTGGCAAAACAGTTCAGCATCAGAGGCTTGCGCAGGCCACGCTTGAGTATTTCATAGGCCAAGCTCTTCATGCGATTAGTTTGATGCAGTGTGTCTAATTCCGGTCTTTGTATGTGTTGCATGAATAGCTGTATGGCCCAGGTCTGTTCTTTGGTTATGTACTGCTGGAAATTCATGATGTGATGATTAGACAGATTTGGATGTTCTTCTATGTACCAAAAACGATTGGGGTGCGTGACTGCTACTATGAGATAGTCTTCGGCGGTCATCATGCCCAGGGCGTTCATCAAGTGCATCCAACAAAAGTCCTGTGCTACTCCATGTTGGCTGTAATTGACTAGGACTAGGTCACGATGTTTAAGGCTTAATTCTGCGGCTACTAGATTGATCCAAGTCTCTGTGCGTGGCTTGGGGCGACCTGCGGCCCAAGTATCCCCAGGAGTGGCCCACAGCCCTCTCTGGCTGTCTCCTACTACCAGCTCTGGCGGTACTGTGAAACTGTCACCTACGATATATAATGTGGTCATATTACTAGTTATCAATTCTACCATTTGAGGCGGTTTTTATTGACTTTAGTTAAATACGTATATTATAATACAGTCATCATGCTAGAAAAAATTACCGAACTCACTGAAGAATTATTAAAACTGCTCAAGGACGACCCTGTGCGTCCAGAGATCCCTGCAGACTTCCGTGTTGACAAACATGGTCGTGTGTTCGTGCTGAAAAATGAACAGGGAGAAACACTGGCAGTGACCTGTGTAAAGTTCCTAGCTGATATCCCACAGACTGTGGAAGATCTGCACACACTGGCTCGTGACAGCACCACAGCAGTGTTCTATACTATCTGGAGTTATGCTTCAGGAGCCGGTCGTGAATTGATCGAGCAGGCCCAGGCAGACATCAAAACACAGATGCCCACTGTGAACACCTTCGTTACTTTGAGTCCTAAAACTGAAATGGCTCGCAGGTTCCACTTAAAGAACGGAGCCGAAGTTTACAGAGAAAATCCAACTTCAGTGAACTATCTGTATCACTGAAATCCTGGACGATTTCCCACAGTATATAATTTGATTTCTGCTACCCAAGGCTCGCGAGTACGATCGCTCTGTGCTTGGGCGAAACGCTGTGCTTCTGCATTGGCAGTGACTTCGTTAGTGATCACGTAACCATCCAGGAACTGTTTTTGGATACGTATGTTAGTACGTGTGTTACGGGCCATTATTTTCCATGCTTGCATAGTCATCTCCTCAATAAAAATATTTAGTTCAAAAAGCCCAAACGATATTGACTTTATAGCTGGTTTCATATATAATTAAAACATAGCATATAACTTAATCACTATGAATTTTGAATATCACAGAAAAACACTGCTAGCTTCGGACACGGATCATCCTATGGTGCGAGAAGCATTGGCCCTGCTGCCCCGTGTGGAACAGGCACAGCGTGATTTGGTCGAACACCGTATCGATATACAGCAGTATATCACGGAGATCACGGACTATGATCGATTCATGTACACACGAGCCAAACAGAAGCCGCAGAAAAGCAATCCCATAAACACACTGCAAAACAAAAAGTATTCTACTTGGCGTGAGCAAAAATGGGCGCCGATCTGGGAGTTGATACGCCAAGATCTCGCAGAAGCCTGGGATCGAGATGATCTCACAGTGATACAGAACAAGTCTGTGGTAGAAAGCGTGTACAGCAGTGGCTACAAGAAATTCAAGGACGTGGATGGCGGCATAGCCTTTGAGCACGATTTCAATGGACGCAGGCAGCTAGTGGCCGTGATCGCTGTAGAGGACAAGGGCGGACATGCCTGTAGTACCTGCTTCGATGGTGTCAGCGCACAGAGCCTGCGCATGCATCGCTGCTTTCCAAACACTGTCACAGTATTCGTCACGGACAATAACATAAGCGTGGGCCGCGACAAGGCCGCAGAGATATTCAACGACATCGATGTCATAGTCAGCGAACGTGGCCAGAATCGCAGGATCGAAGCTTATCCCGCCCTGGTATGGCAGCGTTTCCAAACAGTGCGTGATCAGCTCACGGCACAGCTACGAGATCAAGACCCCTGCAAGTTCGCTGAATATCAGACCATAACCAGCCGAGACCAGGGCACACTGCGAGACAGCATAGATCAAACTGGCGTGATCTTTAATAGATAAGGCCGAAGGCTGCGCAGATTTTTTCGCGAAGCGCAGCGCAAAAATTTTTAGCTGCGAAGCAGCAGCAGCGCAGATTTTTACACAGGGGGCCGAGGCTGTCCCCGAACCGTGTAATTAAAGTTCAACACTATGCGAGTTTCGTGTTGATCCGGAGTAGTGCTGCTGTGCATGTGTTCTCCGGGAAAATCCATCCACAGGTTAGCCCGGGGCGGTTGCCTGTGCCATTCTGTGTAGCGCCTACCGGGTTCGGTTTCTTCAAAGAGCACAGTGTCTCCAGAACTAGAGATAGGATACCATATGCCCGCACGATGTGGATACTGTTGATCTTTGTGGGGACTGTGCTGTATCTGCCTAGGAGTACGTGTGCTCAAACCCAGGCGTATGCGTATGACATAGTCCAATTCTTGCCCTGTGCGATCACAGGCAGTCATCAATATGTGCATGGCAGCTTCAGCCAGAGGGCTCACGGCTTCTCCGTGTTTGTAGACCAGATGGCTGAAAGATCCCGCATATTCAGGCTCTGTGAGATCTCCGGGATTGGCCGTGAAAGGCAGGTAGAACCAGGGTATCTCTTCGCTGGTAAATTTGGCCTGCGCATAGCCGAAATGGCTAGCGCCTAGTAGATCTTCGACGACATGTATCATCCAGTAATTATCAGAATCGAACTAACTGTAATCTACGATCTGGATGCAGTAGGCTAGTAAGGAAACGCTGGCAGTGATAGAACCAATTGCCCAGCTGTGTGAATCTAGGATCTTGGGCTAGATCGCCCAGGGTATAATAAGTGCTTATGCCCAGTGTGGCATAGTAGTCCATGTTTAGTCCACGACGCAGTCCATAGTCGGGTAAAAGACTGCAGAATATAAGTGTGCTGTCCGCGAACTCACGATATGGTCCGGGTCTATACACTGTGTATAATCGTAGATATGTTTCTGCGAAACTGGCTGTGGGTATGAAATCAGGGCGATCAAAGCGTTCTGTGAGTATCTGTGCTAGATAGTCTAATAACAGTGCGGGAGCAGCAAAGCCTGTGTTATGGCTATGCTCTGTGACTAGATCACGGAATTGCTGCTCGGGACTCACAGGAAAAACAGTGTTTACTGTGCGTTAGATGGAACCGTGTTTAATTCCCAGCCTGGCAATCCGGGTCTAGCAGGATCGTGTTGCATGGGGTTAGCAGGCTCTACGCCCACTACTGGCACTTCAGGTTGTACCACTTGTGCGCCTTCATCGGGCACGAAAGGTAGGACTCGGCCCGCATCGGGTGCTGTGCCAGCTGATTCCCGGCCTTGATTAGCTCGCTCTGTGTCAGCGGCGCTTTTTAAGAATTCTTTGGTAGTTTTAGCCATGATCTAATGGTGCTCCTAGTTACAGTGTATTTAGTCGGGCTAACCGCGAAATTCACGACCCCAATCGATACGGCTCCATATACGATCGTAGAGGTAAAAGCTGGTCATCCATACGAGGTTCATGATTATAGTGGGCAAGAGTGCGCTGTCCCAGCTGGCGCCAGTGAATACTAGCATGAGATATGTAGTGATTATAACCCATAGTCTATAGATCACTGTTTTAACTAGGGTGCGGGCATGTGTTTCGTAGATCATACACTATGTAGCAGTTGATTGCCTGCAGGGCAAGCAATCTTGAAATGGGTCCTGCAGGGAAAAAATTTGGCTGCGCAAAAAAATTGAGTAGTAACTTTAAGTTTCTGTGGTGGTGATTTTTGACCACTAGCCGTAAGTTAGCGCATACTAACTTACTACGCTATAACCGGTCACCACCGACAGCCCACCGGCCACCACCATCCATGGCGACCATCACAGGTCATCTTCAATGACTCTGGATCCTGGCCTCGACCACGATCATCCTTGAGCTCCATGTGTAGATGTGGATAGCTGGGCGGTCTATGATCGTAGGCTCCACGCTGTCCTGTCAGTGCTATGTACGCTATGATCTGCCCTGCTTGCACACTGTCCCCTATGCGTACACTGACACGATCTATGTGCTGATAGGCAGTGATCTGTCCTAGGTCGTGCGTGATCTGTACATGCTCTGGGCCAGCGCCCGTGACTGTGCCCTGCCTAGGTGCTCGCACTGGCTCCCCTACGTGGGCTGCTAGATCCAAGCCAGTGTGCAGCCTGCCATACTGCTGACCTGTGCGCTGTTCCATGTAGCGCAGTCCCACTGTGGGCCCTGCGGCACAGGCCGTTAGCAGCGTGGCGATTGATATGGCTGGCAGGATCTTAAATGTCCACAGCATACTCTATGTGCCCTATCGTCCCAATTGGGTATCTGATCATGTAAGTGTTGTCCTGGTCGGGGATCCCAAGCGGCATCTCTGGGATCTCTGCCTAGGGCGCAGCCCTGTAGGCTAGCTATGGCTAATGCGATCAATAAGGTCTTTGACATCATCTGTTATGTCCTCGTGTTGATCCAAGACAGCAGCGATCATCAGTGTGTGTACCGTCACGGCATCCCGCTTATACTGTGCGGGTAAGTTACGGATAAGCCTTTCAACATCCTCTTGGCTTTCACAGTTCCAGATCATGTCAGCGATCTGGTATTGCTGCTTTGACAGTCCTGTGAGCGTGATAGACATTAGATCTCCTCACGGACCATGAGTGTGCCCAGATACATGAGCATCAAGCTGGTAACAGCCACACCGATTGAAGCGATGAGCTGCTCTGTGGTTTCACTGTTCTCTACGCCGCCTACTCCAAAGCCTGCGCCCACGATGCCCGCTATGACTGCGATCATGCCCACTTTGACTTTTAACAGTTGTTTCATAGTTGCTCCTGTGTGTTTGTATGTGTTAATTATACTGTCTTTGATGTGGGCTGTCAACCAAAATGTCGGATCAAACCCGTGATGCACAGTGTCATGGCCACTGCGTTGATGGTCATCTGCGGGTAGTTCTTCACCCTGACTGTCCACGTGAAAAAGCATATGGCTCCGAAGAGGCCGAATAGCTGTATGAATACGATGTGCTGGGGAAACAGGTTCATCACAGCGTACATCATCAGGATGAACGCTGTGCCCATCCATTGTATGATTTCGTTTAGTTTGTTCATGTTGTTATTGTAGCACCAGTGGGCCAAAATGTCAACCAATTTGTTCAGCTAAATTAGCTTCCACACAGTACGCCACTTCCTGCACTGCGTTGCCCAATGTGTTGTTTCCAGCTAAAAACAGTCTGTCCGCAATAGCGTCCAACTGTTCAATAATTGCAGTTGCTTCGTCAGTTGTTAATGGTTTGTTTGTTAGCACGTTCGCTCCTTTTGTTTACTATGCTGTTAGTATAACAAAAGTCTGCCAAAATGTCAACCAATTTAACTGTTGTTTTTTCGCAACAGATCGCCGCCTTCATCCACGATCAATCTCACGTGGTTCATACGCTGCTTAAGGTGATCGATCAGTGAATCACGGTCTGCGCCTTGGCCTAGGAACTGATCCGTGTCTGAACGAAACGCATAGATCTGTCCCTGATGCTGTTCCAGCTTGATGTGTATGACTTCTAGGCCCTCGGGATCTTGATCTTCCGCTAGCTCACGTTCGGCCTGTGCTCGCAGCTTGATCAGCTGATCTTTGCCCACGCCCAACTCTTCTAGGATCTTTTTAAAGCTCAAGACGTGCATGATCTCGCTGACCTTGTAGCCGATCCAGAACGCCGCTGTGGCTATGATTAGATATTCCATTAAATCACCTCGTCCAATTCCGTGTCCGCTTGGACCACAGCGAAGTTCAAGTCCTCACAGGCTGTGTCAAGTGCTGCCTTCAGCGAGGGCACTAACTGGCTCATACGGTCCGCAGCACGGTAAAACGCTTCCGCAGCTGATTCTAGTTCTGCGTAGGCTGTGTATAGTTGCTGTGCTTGTTGTTTAGACATAGTCGCTCCTTTGTTGTATATATGTTATTATACCGTCTTTTGGCACTCGTGTCAACCAAAAAAAACCCACTGTACGTGTGTACAGTGGGCGCAATGTCCCCAGATTCAGGAGCGAACTGTTACTGGGTGACAGCTGGTGTCTTCTCGACAGCAGCTTTCTTTGCCTGGGGCTTGGCCGCCACAGGATTCTTCTTGGCCACGTAGGCTACAGCGTCGCTGATAGCTTTGCGGCCTTTGGCGAAGTCGATCTCTGCCATGTGAGCAGCGATCTCGCCTTTGGTCATTTCATGGGGAAGATCCACCAGCTCGATGTCTGTGTGACCATTCTTGGCCAGGATCTTGATCCGCATAGTGTCGTTAGCGAATCGTACTTTGGTTTTACCCTTAAGGGTTGAAACACCTGCTACTGCGAACTTCTTATCGGTTGCCATTTTGGCTTCTCCTATGTGTGTGTATAAACTCGAGATTCTTTTGAACCTCTAACTGATTATAGCATCTCTGCTACCAAAGCGTCAACCATTCATTTACCCAAAATAGGGGTTACCTGAATGGTTACCGCCTCCTTCTCGTCTAGGGCGCCGATGAACTCGTCGTCATAGACCAGATCCTGCATGGCTAGATCGATCATCGATTCGACCCTGGCCTCGTCAGCTGTGCCGTCGCCGGCGCAGATGACTTCGAAGTGGAACTTATAGGTTCTCGGCACTTTCCCAAAACTCCTTACGCAATTGGAACATCGTGAATGCTTCCTGTTCCAGATATATAGCACTCTTTTCCGTGTCCCAGGCCCACTTTGGTTTCTCTCCGTCGAAGTGGTCGGCTCGGGCTAGACACTGCTCGGCACTGGGACCAAATTGAGCCCACAGCCAGTTGCGAACCCGGATCCATTGTAGGACTCGATTTGATCCCCAGAACTCTACCCTATGGCTGAAGTAGCCATAACCGTTGTATTGTCTAGTGAGCTTGACTACCTTCATCATAGGGCTTACCCTTGAACCAACTTCGTGGCCTCACCGCCCTCACGCACCCACTTGGTCAAGTCCTCTTCGTTCTCGGCCTCGTAGGCATACATGCCTTCGGTGATGCCCATGCATTCGTCCAAATCAGGATCTATGATGTCCTCTACCTGTTTAGCAGTCATGTTGCTGAAATCCTGGCAGTCATCTGCACCGTTATCGTAGACGCCAGCGTAGCACATGCCTGATTCATAGTAGTAGGCTCTGACAGTGTAGCCCTGTTCTACCAATGCATCATAGACACCCACGGGCGGGGCCCAGGCACTGTCGAAACTTGCGTTCATGCTCAAACCATCGTCTGCGATGTCAGCCTGTCCATCACCGCCTACATCCCACTTGGTGCCCCAACGGCCTGTGCAGAAGTCATACCAGTTGCCTGCACCGTATTTCTCTACATTTGCTCGGGTCTTACGCTCGAGCTCTGCTTGTTCTACAGGATCACCTACCGAACCAGCGATGATCTTAAGATCTTCTGGCACTGGAATAACATGATTGCAGAACTCACCGCGATTCATAGCATCTGCTAGTTCTTGAACTTTAGCAGGATCTTCGTGGCCTACTTCCACCCAGTTGTTGCACCAATTTGGCATATTCGCTCCTTATCAGTTAAGTGTTAATTATACATCCGATCTTCTACGCTGTCAACCAAATTCTGTTCGATCAGTGTGGCACTTTTGCCACAGATCTGCTCCATGGTTCGCAGGATCTTACGCTGTGCCATAGGGGTAGTATCCGGGGATTCTAGGGCCTCTACTGCTCGTTTAATGTATTCAAATTCACTGGGCGTCATATTCTTTCACCATTTTATGTAAGGGACAAAGAGGTTCGGGTTCAAATTCAGAAGCAGCCTCGAAGTGATCATCATACCAGTCGATCCATTCTGTCTGTATCTTCGAATCATCGTAGTTGCCATCACGAGCCTTTTCCAGTGCTTCATCCCAAGAATCCGCTTCCACGAAGAAAGTTTCTTCTATGATCGATCTACGGCTAACAGCGAATCTGTGTGTGGCCATACGCTCCCTTTACTATGCCTATAGTATAGCACCAAATCAGCCGATTGTCAACCAATATGCGCCTAGGAAGACCACATAGATAAGTAAGCCCTTACCAACTTCCTGGAACGTATCTGCCCACATCCATTTCACGTACTCTTCGTCGTTCATACGGCCTCCAAATGTTTACAAGCACCACGGAAAGTGAATCCAGGACAGGTGCAGGTCCCTTCTTCTGTGTTTACGAAGTAGGAGTTGCCTTTGCTCCCCTTGACTTCCCTCACTGCATTCTCTGCAGCATTCGCAGGGGCTTCGAAAGGGTTAGGCTCCAGCTTCTCAAACTTACGGCCTCTACGGTCGATCTTGAGTGGTGTGCGTAAGGTTATAACTTCGCCCTGCCCCCACTTACGGTAAGCGATGACCTTGTCGCCATCTAACAGGTAATCGTGGTTGGGCTGTCGGTATTCGATGCCCGTCCACACAGTGGTTTCACGCACCGCTTCCATCAGCGCCACGCTTTCTTGTCACCGAACTGTTCGTTGTATTCGTAGCCAGCATAGTATTCTTTAATTTCATCTATGCTCAAACCTTGGTCAACACGTGGACCGCTTTCACCACCAACACCACCATAGTGCGGGGAACGGGCACGGCCATAGTAAGAGTCTGCACTGCCACGATCATACAGGCTACCGTGGTTCTCACGCACAAACTGCCAACCTTTGAGAGCTCGGACCACTTGTTCCTGCTCTTTAACATCCAACATTGGAATATACATCGTTCGCTCCTTATTATTCACTATACCTATAGTATAGCACCTCTATCCCAATTTGTCAACCTTTTGGCTGTTGCAAAATTGCCACATCTTGAGTTCGGCACCCTCTAGGCCTAACAGCACTCCCTCAAAGTCTCTGTAGGAACAGCAGCCTGCGACATTTGGGTAAACTGTATAGCCGTAGATCGCTTTGTCCTTCATCGACCTAGTAACAGCAGCCTTGGCGGGACCTGGCTTCTTGTAATACTTGACCAGATCCCCGTTCTCGCTGTAAGTTACCCAACCACCCATCAAACCACCTCTTTGTAGACCTTGTAGCCGTAGATGTTCAACTTGCGGATCGCTGCCTGGATCTCACCGTAGGTCTCGTTGAGGTCTTCTAGGCACTTCTTGGCTTCTTTGATTGAGTCTGCTGTGCAGGTTTCGCCACTATAGATGTGTCGGCAATCGTAGTAGCGATCACCGTCGTCTGTGACCAGTTGGTAGGTACCAAAGGTCTTGTACATGATCATTTCGCCTGTTTTCATAGCTCGCTCCCTTTTGTGTTACTATGCCTCTATTATACGGCACCCTAGCCAATCTGTCAACCAAAAAGACCAAAGACCCTTTCGGGTCTCGGGTTAATCCAAACGTGATCCCGAGTAGCAGCGATCGAGAGCCAGTTCTTCTTTCATTACCCTGGCATAGGCCTGTGCTCCCTCTTCTGCTGCGTCGACGCTCTGTCCTGGCCACCACTTGTTCCATAGTTGCAAGGAGCCTGTGTAATCTTTACGGAATCCCACTTCTGCCAGGGCCTTGCCCAGTTTGGAGTTGCTGCGAACCCCATAGATGTTGACCCAGGCGAAGCCGCAGGCTCCGCCGTCCTTGCCCCCGAAATACTTGTCCGAGAAAGCTTTCGCTGCGGCCTGTGCTTCTGCCAGGGCTTTAACGTGGGCCATCTGGACTTTGATAGTTTCGAAATTCGCCATTTCACGCTCCTTGTTGTTCACTGTACCCATAGTATAGCACCACGGGCCCGATCTGTCAACCAAAAACCCTACGTTCTTCTCGGGCTTTTTAGGAGGTCTGCTTGTTTGCGTAGTTTGCCTGCTTTCTTGTATAATTCGTCAGCAGACTTACGCATTTCTGCGGCTCGGGCCTGTGTAAGGTCAGTGCCACCAAACTCACGGCTCACATAGTAGTCTATCAGACTGTTTTTGATCATCGTAGGAAGATCATGTCCGATATCCTCTGGGCAAACAAAACGGACGGGACATCTGCCCCATCCGCCGTATTCTAGGAACTCTGCGTAGTAGCGTCTATGATCTTTATTAGCAGGATCAAATGCTACCAATGGTCTTTGAAGGTACTCTAATTTGCTCATCAACTATTTACTGTGTCATGCGGGTCGTATGAAATATCACCATTATCGATCAGATCTTCGATATCTTCCCAATCAGCGTCCTCGTCTACGAGCTGGCCATCTTCATCGTAGAACGGGTCTTCAACGATCATTCCAAAACGGCTCATCGTGTAGTCTCCTTCATAACTTCCTGGGTTTTACCAACGGCCTTGTCGATGGCAGATGCCACGCCAGAGACCCCTACTGTGGCCACGAACATCCCGGCCAAGAATGCGATCAAAAGTTTCATTTACCGCTCCTTTCTGTGTTTGTGTAAGTGTATTATACAATCAATCTAGATAGAAGTCAATGGCCTGATCTACGCACACACGTAGCAGCGGGGCCTGTGGCATTTACGCCACAGCCCCTGGCACTTCAGCCTACTTCCTTTTCATAGATCACAGTCTGACCAAAAGGTGACTCTGCATCCTTGTTGCCTTTGACAACGAAGATCGTATCGCAGTAGTCCTCGTCACCCCAACTACCACAAGGATAGCCGTCTGTGAACATGATGAACTTCTTGGGCGTGATACCATTCTCTTTCATGAACTCAAAGTTCACTTCGAAGTCTGTGCCACCACCGCCTTGAGGCTCGTAGTCTAACAGGTCTTCACTGTTGTCATGTGTGATACTTTGGTGATTGTAGATCTCTGTGTCAAAGCACCAAATGTCAACTTTGAAGTCCTCGTACTGATCAAGGATACCTTTGACTTCGCTCAAGAATACAGTTGCATCCTCTTCGCCGATACTGCCCGACATATCGATAGCGATAGCCACGTCAATAGTCGTAGCCTCTTTCATGCCCGGCAGGATCGCACCACTGTGCATACTCTTGCGGTTAGGGCGAGTAAAGGAGTAGTCGTTGCGGATGATGCTTTGGATCTCTTGACGAACAAGCTCACGCCAGTTGATCTTGGGCTCTGTCCAGTTCTTGATCAAGCGTTGGATACCTGCGGGCACCTTGCCAGCACCAGCGGCCGCGGCACTCTGGATCATAGCCTCTTTGACTTCATCCTTGATCTTTTGCAGTTCCTCTTTAGAGATAGTAGGCTTCTTGCCATCACCCTCTTCACCAGGACCGCTTTCTTTGATGTGCTCGTCCAAGAGCTCACCGAGTTGCTTGAGCAGTTGATCCATAGGAATCTTTTCTGCTTTCTCGTAGAGGTCGTCATAGATCTCTTCCCAAGCCATGCCACGATACTTGCTGTCGTAGCAGATCTTTACTTCGGTGATCTTCTCGCCGATACGCTCATCTACAAGGATCTGGTTTACGGCAAAGTCCTGTGCGATGTTAGACAGTTGCTTATCTCGTGAACCAACACGGCCGAAGTGATCAAACACACAATGGCAGATCTCGTGTCCAAACAGGAACTCTAGTTTCTTGACGGAAAGTTTCTCTACGAACTTGGTATTGTAATAAAAGTCACGACCGTTAGTGGCCGCGGTTGGGCACCAGTCGTCTGCATTGATCAAACGCATACGGGTAGCCATGTTGCCGAAGAAGGGTGCTTTGAGCAGTAGGCCTACTCGGGCAGTTGTTAGTTTCTCTACGATTGGGTCCATCTGTCGCTCTCCTTACTGTATGTATCTATTATAGCACCTTCTGGCACCCTTGTCAACCAAAAAAGGGTGGGCTAGAGCCCTGGGTGAGCCCTAGCCCTAGCAATGGGCGAGGTCTTAATTCTCCATTGCTGAAAGGACATACTTACCGAAACGCTTGTGGAACTCATCGAAGGATTCCATCTTTGTAGCGTCCAGAGGCAAGTTGTAATTAGTAAGGGCGGTCTTCGCACCCATAACCACGAGCTCTGTAGGGAAATTGTCCATCATGTAGCGGAAGAAACGATCCGCCATCTTGTCCCATTCTTTGGTCTTCTTCTCTGCACGATCCTTGAGCTCATAGCACAATGAAACGGTCAAAGAATACATCGCTGACACTTCCTTGATCTGCAGGTCCTTGACCTTACCGTCGAGGATGTCATCTGCTTTAGGCAATTTGCCTGCGATCTTGCGGTGAGCCATAAATTTATTGCCCAAGCCGTCACCGATAGCACCTGCGATCAAGTTCTGCAGGGTATCGTTGTCAACATCATCGTCTGACAACAGATCGCTAACGAACACCCAAGAGCGAGGAGTTGCGAACGCTTTGGAGGCACTCTTCGGATCGAAGTCGTAGAGGTCCTGCTTGGCGAAACCAACATAACCCACAACATCAGGGTGGACTTTGTTAAGGGTAGGCCAGTCTTGGAAGTCATCGAAGTCCACCTTCATTTCCAAGTGGACGAAGCGGTTAGCCAACGGAGCAGGCATACGATAGGTAACACCACGGTCACCTTCACGGTTACCAGCGGC
>JACCED011107662.1_pt1 | contig 48951 bp, 43 predicted proteins | sample 7455021 | NCBI WGS metagenome assembly JACCED01 (sample SAMN15323456, study PRJNA562643) | freshwater metagenome | isolation source: river surface water | place: USA:Blue River Watershed | collected 2017-08-19
GGTTTAGGGGTGTGAGTCAGTGGACGTATTCGCTAGAAACCAAAGTACTTGAAAAGGACAACATCATTACTGGAGGCTATGGAGAAGTGCCTCGTATTGGTGACAGTCTGGTAACTACATTTAACCGTGATAGAAACAGCACTCGTTACTACGATACCAATCTTGCGCGTATGCGAAACGCCTACCTTAAATTGGGGAGCAATTAAATTGGTTCTATCTTTGAAAAGTACTCATTTTTAGAATCGCATTCGTACCTGCTAAGTGAGATAATTCAAGACTTAACTGAAATTGTCTGGTTGTTTGAATTATGATTATTAGAATGAAAAAGGCTAGTCAAAATCAATCGGTTAAAGCAACTCTTTTAGTGTTCTTTAAGTACTTGTCCACGATTGGAGCGATATGCATTTCATGTTCTATCAATGCAAATGCGCAGGGATTTTCTGCTCAAGGGATTAGTGCTGCAGATTTGAGTGCACTTAAAAATGGTGCGACTTTGCAGGGAGCTGGAGCGGGATCGCTGGGCTTGACGAACATGTCTGGGCTCCTAGCTATTACTGTCCCTACACTAGGCGGGCAGGATCAAATTGAGCCGCAGCAAGATGATAAGAAGGCAAATAAGCCTTCGCCCTTAGCTCCAAATGAATTTCAAAAGTACGTACTTCAAACAACTGGGCAATCGTTACCATTGTTTGGCGCAGAGTTTTTCGAGAATCTAACTAACAACAATGGTCAGTTCTCTCGTTCTCCAGTTTCAGATGACTATGTGCTTGGTGCAGGTGATCAGCTGCTCATTCGCGTGTGGGGCTCTACTAGTGCAGAGGCTACGGTAACGATAGACAGGCAGGGTGCAATAGCGTTTCCTAAGTTAGGTACGCTTAAGCTTGCTGGCGTTAAAGCTGGACAACTGGATGCAGTAGTGAAGTCATTCTTCAACAAGTTCTACAAGGACATTGAAGTAAGCGTATCGGTTGGTAAGCTTCGAAAAATTACTGTCTTTGTTGTTGGACAAGCGCGCAACCCTGGAAGCTACTCACTTACCGGTCAATCGACATTAACTTCCGCACTATTTGCAAGTGGTGGCCCAAATGCTACAGGGTCAATTAGAAACCTTCAGGTGATGCGACAAGGCAAAAGTGTTGCTGAGTTTGATTTGTACAACTTCTTGGGAAAGGGTGACAAGTCTCAGGACATTAAGTTACAAGACGGTGACGTCGTTTTCTACCCAAAGGCTGCTGGTTACATGGCTGTAATGGGAAAGATCAACACGCCTTCAATTTACGAGGTAAGGGGTGTTAACGACCCGCTCGAATACTTTGTAACTTTAGCCGGTGGCCTGCCTGTTTCAGCAGACCCTAGAAGAGCTACATTGGACAGAATTCAACCAGGCGCAGATCAACCTAGAACAGTTGAGAGTGTTTCGTTATTTGGTGCAGATCTTCAGACAAAAGTTAAAAACGGAGATGTGCTGACTGTCTCTGCGGCCTTGCCGGAAATTGCAGGCGCAGTAACATTAAGGGGCTCAGTGGCACAACCCGCCAGATTGCCTTGGACGTCTGGCATGCGGGTTTCTGATGTCATCAATAAGAAATCTTTGCTACTCACGCCTGAGTCTGTTCGTAAGAAAAATGAAGCTCTATTTGACAAGTTTGAGCAAGAGCGCACTGCCAGGTCCAGAGCGCGGGTTCCAGCTGATTTAGCGGCTGAGAGGGTACTGTTGATGGGTAAATATGATCTCGATTTGGATAAATCGCAGCAGAACTCATTCAGTCCTAATGGCCCTCTGTCAACCCTAGGAGGTCGTCAGATTGAACAGCAAGCACCTAAATCCAATGACCCTAGCAAGAAATCAGAACTGACTGACCGTGATGTTGCTATTGCACAGCTCGGAAAGCCAATGATCAGTGAAGACAGCTTGGCCGACCGGATCGGTCAGTTGAGTGAGCAAGTCAACCTTGACTACGCTGTTGTGGAGCGCTTCTCTAGAGAAACTCTGGAGGTGAATTTGCTGCCCTTTAATTTGGGTAAGATGCTGCTGTCCCCCAAGGGGCAAGATGACTTGGTACTCGAGGCAGGCGACATCATTACAGTTTTCTCTTCCAAAGAGATTCAGATTCCCACTTCGCGTCAGAAAGCCTTTGTAAGAATTGAAGGCGAAGTGAATAAGCCCGGAATTTATCCAGTCGGTCCAGGAGACACGCTCAAGTCGATAATTGAAAAAGCTGGCGGCACAACTCCTGAGGCATATCTTTTTGCAACAGGCCTCTACAGAGAGGAAGTTAAAAAAAGCCAGCAGCGCAACATGGACAAGTTGCTTCGCAAGATGGAGGCCGAATCGTCTGCTGCAGTGGCGCAAATTACTCAAAGCGGTGGCGCAAGCGCTGACCCAGCAGCACTCCAGGCAAAGGTTCAATCTGTTCAGCAAGCTCAAAGGCAATCTTTAGAGCGCTTCAGGATGTTGAAGCCTGAAGGACGAATTTCTTTGAGCATCAACCCATCGTTGAATGTAACTGCTGAAAACTTCCCATCTCTACGGTTGGAAAATGGTGACCGGATCACTATCCCACCTAGACCTGACTTCATTCAAGTTTTTGGCTCCGTCAACACAGAGTCTGCGTTGGTTTACAAGGCTGGCCTCAGTGTGAAAGACTATATTGCACTGGCTGGCGTTGGTAGTTCAGCTGATGTGAACGGTGCAATACTTGTGCGTGCTGACGGAAGTGCTATGACGAACCAGAGTTACTGGGGTAACGATGTGCTCAGTGCGCAAGTGCTGCCTGGCGACACAATTGTGATGCCAGAGAAATTCGACCGAGAGTCGGGTTGGAGTCAAACTGTGAGAAATGCCAAAGACTTCACGCAAGTACTGTATCAACTAGGTCTAGGTGCTGCTGCAATCAAGACCTTACGTCAGTGAGTGCGAAATCAAGGCAAATATATGAGTGATCACATTCAAGAAAATATCGAGCCAGACATCAACCTGCTTGATCTGCTGATTGCACTCGGACAAGAAAAGTGGACCCTTATAGTCGTTACTGTCTTAGCGGCATTAACCGGCATTATTGTGAGCTTGACTACTCCTGCAACATATGTATCTAGAGCTAGTATCATGCCTTCACAGCAGTCTGGTGGCGGTGGCGCTGGTCTGGCAAGCTTGGGCGGTTTGGCGGGGCTTGCCGGGATAGGCGCACTTTCGAACATTGCTTCGGGAATTAAGAGTTCGGACGAAATGTTCATTGCCCTTATGCGAAGCCAGTCGGCTCAGTCTGCGCTTATTGAGCAATTCAAGCTTAAAGAGCGTTATGGTGCTAGGAATACTGAAGAGGCAAGGCAAGCACTTACTTTGAATGTGACCGTTTGGGCCGATAAAAAGTCTGGGATGCTATTGATCGATGCGCAAGACAAAGACCCTGTTTTTGCTGCCCAACTTGCCAATGCACATGTTAAAGAGCTCAATGTCATCTTAAGTCGACTTTCCGTGACAGAGGCTCAGCAAAGACGGGCCTATTACGAACAGCAAATTATCAAGACCCAAACCAAGATTCCTCAACTCGAGTTGGAATATAAAGAAGCTCAAAAGAGCTCTGGCTTGGAAGTGGCGTCCTTGTTGTCTGAAGCTGGTACATTGCCTGGTCAAATTGCGGCCAAAGAATTGCAGCTCCAAGTGCTGAGTAGGTTTGCTACTGCCCAAAATCCTGAACTAAAGCGGTTGGCGGTAGAAATTTCTGCACTCCGTTCTCAATTGGCCAAGTATGAGTTAAACAAATCAGAGTCAAAAACCGGCGAACCAAGTAAGCCAGTGCAATCAACGGAAAGCACTAAAACCAACTTTGTTCAAAAAGCCACGCAAGCCTACAACACACTCAAAATTCAAGAAGCCTTGCTCGATGGCTACGTAAAACAGTTAGAGCTTGCCAAGGTAGACGAAGCCAAAGAAGGCCCCGCGGTTCAAGTTGTAGACGAAGCCAAGGCCCCAGAAATGAGGGCCAAGCCAGAGCGCAAAAAGTTAGTTCTTGCTTATACAGTGACTGGTTTGATCATTGCTTTTGTATTAGCAGCTTTACAGGCCTTGCTCCGACATATTCGTTCAACGCCAGAAGGCCTGCAGCGTTGGAGCCAACTCAAGCGTGCCTGGGGATTTGCCTGAGGTATTGATAAACCGAAGGTTGCTATTTCATATGCCCAGCTTAGTTCTTTCTGATGCCTTGAAACATGTAGACATGGTGCCAGTTTTGCTTGGCTTTGGCGTGACTCTTATTGCCACATGGCTTATTTGTAGGTTAAGCAAAGTGCTGAGCATTGGCCGCGACAGTGCTGATGGTGTGCAAAAGTTCCATGTCAACCCTACTTCCAGATTGGGCGGAATTGCAATTTTTATGGGACTTGCTGTTGCAGCAATTTCTGTGTCTGTAGTTGCAGAATTCCAGCATTACTCTTTTTGGTTTTTGCTGGCTGCTATACCAGTTTGGTTGGCTGGCCTGACTGAAGATTTAACGCGCAGGGTTGGCCCAACATTGCGCCTTGTTATGGCAACCTTTTCTGCAGCTTGGTTACTCGGTGCACTGGGTGTTAGTGTGAACAGAACCGATGTTTGGCCTATCGACTTGCTACTTAGCATCCCTGGAGCACCCCTATGCGTTACACTATTGGTAGTGGCGGGCTTTACACACTCCGTGAATATTGTGGATGGCTTTCACGGGTTGGCTTGTGGCTTAAGCATAATTGCTCTAAGTGGCTTGGCTTTCCTTGCTTGGCAGGTAGGAGATACTTTGTTGCTGCAAATGTGCCTCACAAGCTTGGCTGTTGTTATTGGATTTTTTGTGTTCAACTGGCCCAGGGGCGCTATATTTTTGGGGGATGCGGGTGCCTACCTGATTGGTTTTTGGGTGGTGGAGTTGGGTATTTTGTTGGCCATGCGAAACCCGCAAATTTCTCCTATGGCGCCAGTGGTTGCAGGTTTGTTGCCGCTTATAGAGACTTTGTTTTCAATGTACAGACGAAATGTAGTTAGAAATCTTCCGATGAACCAACCAGACGCCTTGCATCTACATACATTAGTCTACAGACGCCTTTTGTTTAATCCTGCATTGAAATACACATCCAATCAATTGAACGCCGTTAACGCCAAAGTGGCCTTTTTCTTTTGGTTGCCTGCTGCCATTTTTGCCGTTCTCGCCTGCATCTTTTCTGAAAGCACCGAGACTCAATTGGTGCTTATGATTATTTATTTGATCATGTACAACTGGCTTTACATGAGGCTTGTTCATTTTAATTCGCCTCGTTTTATGCGATTAAGATAAATATTTTTTCTCATGCTCGTGTCCAACTTAATTTGTTGATTCGAAAAATGCATTACATTTGATCTAATTCGATCAAATAATACCCTGTAATTACATCGGCATTGCGGTAGCGATCCTGTAATTGTTTCAATTCAATGCAAAGTAATATTCAATCTAATGACCAGTCACAGGGCCAAATAACAAGAAGATACTAATTTCTGGTTGATGCAGCTATTGCATGACAACCCACACATGTCTCAACGTGAGATGGCCAAGGCCTTAGGTATCAGCTTTGGTGGTATCAACTATTGCTTGAATGCACTGATTGAAAAAGGCCTGGTCAAAATTCATAACTTCAACCAAAACCAGAATAAGTTTGGCTATGCCTATCTTTTAACGCCTAATGGAATTTCAGAAAAAGCTCTACTAACTGGTAGTTTTTTAAAACGCAAGTTACAAGAATACGATGTTTTTAAGGCAGAAATTAAGGCGTTGAGGCTGGCGATAGAAACTGACAACAACCATAAGCCGAGTAATACGTGAGCCAACTACCAGGCATGTTTAATGTCAAACTTGCGATCATTTGCTTAGGATAAGAAGGCTTACCTTTAGCGGTTGAAATTGGTTAAATAACCTAGATAATTAACTCTAACATCCAGCCCTTACATTACGACTGCATGTTCGCGGCATCAAAGCAATTGAAAACCACACTCGCCCCGGTGAAAAGCCTCGCGAACAAATGATAGGATTAAAAAAATACTTTTACACGGACTAATGCCCCGTGAACTACAAAGTTTTGACTACCATCAACAATGGGGGCAAAGTTGTTAACCGCATCAAACATGGCATGAAAGTGCCATAATGTACATTTATGTTAGCGTCAATAATGCTGAACGGATGACTGAGTCACAACTACAAGCTAGGATTAAGGCCTATCACAGCAAAATCGGAGCCATCTGACCAACATGAAGCTTGCACTGGGAACCGTCCAGTTTGGTTTGAGATATGGCGTGGCTAATACCTCTGGTCGTATCGGCGATGCTGAAGCTCGCTCAATACTTTTTCAAGCGAGTCAATACGGTTTTGACACCTTGGACACTGCCATTGCTTACGGCGATAGCGAACGCATTTTGGGTGGTTTGGGCATCGACCGATGGCGTGTCGTGACGAAACTCTCTGCAGTGCCGGCCTCTTGTGGTGATGTAGTGTCTTGGGTGCAGGGTGAAATCAGACAATCTATGCAGCGTCTTCGCATTAGACAACTGCATGGTGTGTTGTTGCATAGGCCGAGTCAGTTGCTGCAAAGCAATGGAGATGACTTGTATGAAGGCCTCCAGAGCCTCAAAGACCAAGGTCTGACGAAAAAGATTGGTGTATCGGTGTATGAGCCCAATGAGTTGGATCAACTTCTGAACTCCTACGATCTCGACTTGGTACAAGCGCCTTTGAATCTTATGGATCGCCGATTGGTGGACTCAGGCTGGGCCAAGCAATTGAAAGACGCCAAAATTGAATTGCACACCCGATCGGCTTTCTTGCAGGGCTTGTTGCTGATGCCTGCACATAAACGGCCCTTAAAATTCAAGCGCTGGGCTAATGTTTGGGCTGTCTGGGACGATTGGTTGGTGGAAATGAACTTAACGCCGCTCGAGGCTTGTTTGCGCTATCTAAATTCAGTCCATGAGATTGATCGAATCGTTGTTGGAGTTGATACTGAATTTCACTTGAGGCAGATTGTCAAGGCATCACAAGGGTGTCTAAAGTCCATGCCAAATTTCCGAGAGCATTTGGATGCCCGTCTAATTAATCCAGCCGCTTGGTCTGAGTTAGAGTTTGAATGATGAAAGTTGTTGCATTGGTGCAAGCCCGCATGGGGTCCACTCGTTTACCCAATAAGGTGATGAAGCCCATTGGGGGTATCCCCATGATTGAGTTGCTCTTGGCTCGTCTGGCAATGGCCAAGCGTGTTGGCCAAATTGTGCTGGCAACATCAACCGACGAGCTAAACTTGCCTTTGGTTGCGCACGTTCAAAATCTAGGCTATGTGTGCGTTAGGGGAAGTGAAAATGATGTACTTCAACGCTATCTGGATGCGGCAACCCAGGTCGAAGCCGATGTGCTGGTTCGCATAACTGGTGATTGCCCTCTGATCGATCCTGTTTTGGTCGATCGGGCTATCGATGAGTTTCTGTCGCAATCGGTGGACTACCACAGTAACACCTCCCCAGCGACATTCCCGGATGGTTTGGATATTGAGGTTTTCAAAATGGCCGCATTGAAACGTGCAGCCTTTGAAAGCGAAGACCCTTTTGATCACGAGCACGTCACGCCGTATTTGCGCAAGCCCGGCTTGTTCAAGACCACCGCTATGCTCAATGATGAAGACCTATCAGGCTTTCGATGGACGGTTGATGAGCCCGCCGACTTTGAGGTCATCAGTAACGTCTTTCAACACTTTGCACCGGATATCCACTTTTCGTGGAAGCAAGTGTTGGATCTGCAAGTGACCCAGCCAGCACTTTTTGCTGCCAACCACTCAATACAAAGAAACGAAGGAGCTTTAATGGGCACTGGTCAAAAACTCTGGAAACGGGCCAAAGCGGTCATTCCTGGCGGCAATATGTTGTTGTCTAAGCGCGCTGAAATGTTTTTACCCGAGCAGTGGCCCGCATACTTCAGTAAGGCTAAGGGCTGTGAGGTCTGGGACATGGATGGTCATCGCTACACAGACATGTCCATCATGGGCATTGGCACCAACATCTTGGGCTACGGGCATGATGAGGTCGACGCTGCGGTCCGCCAAACGGTGGATGCAGGAAACATGTCCACCTTCAATTGCCCAGAGGAAGTCTATCTGGCAGAAAAGCTCGTGGAAATTCATCCTTGGGCGGACATGGCGCGCCTAGCCCGCTCTGGCGGTGAAGCCAACGCCATAGCGATTCGAATTGCCCGAGCCGCATCCGGCCGGGACAAGGTAGCCGTTTGTGGATATCACGGTTGGCACGATTGGTACCTCTCGGCGAATTTGGGCGATGGAGAAAATTTGGCGGGCCACCTGTTACCAGGACTGGACCCCAAGGGCGTTCCGCAAAACTTGCGGGGCACCGTTTTCCCATTCAACTACAACAACTACCAGCAGTTGGAAGATTTGGTCAATGCACATGACATTGGTGTGATCAAGATGGAAGTTGTGCGGAACATGGGGCCGGAAGACAACTTCTTGCATAAAGTGCGGCAGTTGGCCACACAGCGTGGCATTGTGTTGATCTTTGATGAATGTACCTCAGGCTTTCGCGAGACTTTTGGTGGATTGCACAAAAAATACGGTGTTGAACCCGATATGGCCATGTTTGGCAAAGCTTTAGGTAATGGCTACGGCATTACTGCTACCGTTGGTCGACGTGAGGTAATGGAAGCCGCTCAATCCACCTTCATCAGCAGTACCTTCTGGACCGAACGCATTGGTCCCACCGCAGCGTTGAAAACCTTGGAAGTCATGGAGCGGATCAAGTCCTGGGAAACCATTACCCAAACAGGTTTGAACATCCGTGACCGCTGGCAAAAACTTGCCGATCAGCATGGGCTTAATATAGATCACTGGGGGCTCGCTGCTTTAACTGGATATACCTTAAAGAGTGAAAACGCGTTGGCGTACAAAACCCTAATTACGCAGGAAATGTTGGGCAAAGGATTCTTGGCGGGCAATAGTGTTTACGTTTGCACAGATCACACACCTGCCGTGCTTGACGCTTACTTTGAAGCGCTCGATCCAATTTTCGCTACTATCAAACAGTGCGAAGAAGGTCGCGATGTGATGGGCTTGCTAAAGGGCCCTGTTTGTCATAGTGGATTTAAGCGACTGAACTGAAGGTCGATAGATGCATTTCGCCTTTCGCACCGACGCCTCGCTGCACATCGGCAATGGTCACGTCATACGATGTCTGACGCTCGCCGATGCGTTGCACGAGCGCGGTGCACAAAGCACCTTTATTTGTCGCCCGCATCCAGGTCATTTACTAGATTTGATTCAACAGCGAGGGCACACAGCTATTGCTTTAGCCCCGGCCGACGGCGCATTCAGCTCCCCAGCTGATCCATGCCATGCCAAGTGGCTAGGCACCGACTGGGTCAGCGATGCGGAGCAAACTCAGCAAGCCCTGGGAAACCAAGCGGTGGACTGGTTGGTGGTGGACCATTACGCGTTAGACAGACGCTGGGAACTAGCCGCGCGCCCGCTCACGCGGCGCATCATGGTCATTGATGACCTTGCCGACCGCCAACACGACTGCGACCTGCTGTTGGATCAAAATTTGGGCCGCCAAACCCAAGACTACGAAGGTCTTCCCTGCGGCCAAACACAAATGCTAATTGGCCCAGCCTATGCACTGCTGAGGCCGGAATTTGCCGATTGGCGCGAACTAAGCCTGCAACGGCGTATGCAGCCACAGTTGAAAAACCTACTCATCGCAATGGGCGGCGTTGACCAGACCAATGCCACGAGCCAAGTGCTGGAGGCACTGTCCCAATGCGAAATGCCCGTCGATCTTCGCATCACCGTGGTAATAGGGCTAACCGCTCCCTGGCTGGCTCAGGTACAAACCCAAGCGGCAGCCATGTCCCGCCCGACAAAAGTGCTGTTCGGCGTCAACAACATGGCGCAACTCATGGCAGAAAGTGATATCTGCATTGGTGCGGCTGGCGGCAGCGCTTGGGAAAGATGTTGCTTGGGTTTACCAACATTGGTTTTGATTCTTGCAGCCAATCAAAAAGCTGGAGCCATGGCTTTGCAGGCTCATGGAGCGGCTTGGCTGGCAGCAGACACAGATCAGTTGATGAAGCAATTGACAGCGCTCTTCAATCCAGAAAAAGCGTTTGCAATCCTGAGCGAAATGAGCCAAGCTGCCGCTAAACTCACTTCTGGCGATGGTGCCATAAAGGTACTTGAGAAGCTTTTTGCTGACCATGACTGAAGCTTGCACTGTTCGAGCGCTGACAGAGGATGACTTGCCGATGGTCTTGGCTTGGCGCAACCATCCAGCGGTACGTGGGTTTATGTTGACTCAACATGAAATTAAACTTGAAGAACACCGCCAGTGGTTTGCGCGAGTGAAACTCGACAAGACCCGGCAACAATTGATCGTGATGGACGGAGTTGCACCACTTGGCTTCGTTCAATTCAATTCAGTTAGCCAAGGTGGTATTGCCGACTGGGGCTTTTATGTCCGGCCAGACGCACCCAAAGGCGGCGGCACCAAGTTGGGTCAAGCGGCTTTGATGTACGGATTCAACATAATCGGGCTTCACAAAGTGTGCGGTCAAGCCTTTGAAAGCAACGCGGCATCTATAGCCTTCCATCAAAAGATGGGATTTCGGGAAGAGGGTCGTTTACGTGACCAACAACGAATGGAGGACCGTTACCACACACTTGTTTGCTTTGGTCTGTTGGCCAAAGAATGGACAGAAAGAATCCAAAGAGAGGTAGAAACTTATGCCACAGATTGAAATCGCAGGCCGCCCCATCGGTCCTGAGCATTCCCCCTATGTGATTGCCGAACTCTCTGCCAACCACAACGGCAAACTCGAAACTGCGTTGCGCATCATTGAAGAAGCCAAAAAAGCTGGCGCAGACGCGGTCAAGCTGCAAACCTACAAGCCCGACACAATCACGCTCGATTGCGACAGTGAAGACTTCAAAATTCGTGGTGGCCTTTGGGATGGACGAACTCTGTATGAACTGTACGAAGAAGCGCATATGCCATGGGGCTGGCACAAACCTCTGTTTGAGCGTGCGCGAAAACTGGGCATCACCATCTTCAGTTCACCATTTGACAACACGGCAATCGACTTGTTGGAAGACCTGAACACCCCAGCCTACAAAATTGCATCGTTCGAAGCGGTGGACTTGCCGCTGATCAAATACGCGGCCAGCACTGGAAAGCCGGTGATCATCTCCACCGGCATGGCCGATGCCGAAGAAATTCAAGAAGCGGTTGACGCCGCCCGCGAAGGTGGTTGCAAGCAATTGGCCGTGCTGCACTGCGTGAGCGGCTACCCCGCACCCGCAGAAGACTACAACCTGCGCACCATCCCCGACATGATGGCGCGTTTTGGGCTGGTCACAGGTTTGTCAGACCACACGTTGGACAATACCACCGCCATTACCAGCGTGGCCATGGGCGCCAGCATCATTGAAAAGCACTTCACCATGGACCGCAGCGGCGGCGGACCCGACGACAGTTTTTCGCTGGAGCCAGCTGATTTGGCTGCCCTGTGTCAAGGTGCCAAGACCGCCTGGCTGGCCATGGGGCGAGTGGATTATGGGCGCAAGTCGAGTGAGCAGGGGAATGCGAAGTTTCGACGATCTTTGTATTTTGTAAAAGCCATGAATGCAAATGAGCAAATTACCCATGATTGCATTCGATCTGTTCGGCCCGGTTATGGTTTGGCGCCTAAATTTTTGTACGAAATAATTGGGAAACAGGTGACGCAAGACATCAAACAAAATTCCCCTGTCACCATGTCTTTGATTAAATAAGTAGTAGCGGCCCTCTATGCATCAGCCTGCTCATGATTGGAACGCACTTTTAGCTTCATTTGGTGAGGCCTTGAGCTCAGTCGAAATGCAAACGGCATTTCGTCAATCAGCACAAAGCGATTGGGATATTGCATCCGAAAAAATAGCCTATCTGCCCATCAACTACTCCCAAAAAGCTATAGATTATCAATTGCGTTACTGGAATGGCAGTGGTCAACCGACCCAAGACCTCTCTGTGATCCTGTATCACGAAAAGCGACCAATTGCCTTGTGGCCGCTCATCTTGACACGATCTTTGGATGACAAACTGAGGATCTCATCCAATGGGGGGAACGAATTGCACCCGCCTTTGTTCGCCGCAAGTTTGGCAGCTAAAACGACCAAAAACTTGACAGCTAAGTGTTTTGTGACGTTAAACCAATTTTGCAAAGGTAACCAAATTCTAGGCTGGCAGAGTGTTTCACCGTTCTGTGGCGAGACTGGTCTGAGTGCCTGGCACGATAAGGCCATGCAGTTTGGTGGGCGGGCGTCCTTGAAACATGAATTGTTTTTGGAGATCACCCGTCCTATCGAAGAAATCAAGAAGGGGTTTAGGAAAAGCTACAAAGCCTTGGTCAATTCGGGAGCGAAATGTTGGAGCACCCATCTTCTGACAAAAGCTGACCCAGCCATTTGGGAAGAGTTTCGAACTTTGCACAAGAGCGTGGCAGGGAGGTCAACCCGCTCGCTAGATAGCTGGGGCGCGAATCTTGACGCCATTGCTTGCGGTTCAGCGTTTTTCATTTTTTTGCGTGACGGTGCCGATAAAATGGTCGGAGGCGCTCTTTTTTACCTTACCCGAGACGAGTGTGTGTACTCGGTTGGCGCTTACGATCGCAGCCTGTTCGATAAGCCACTCGGGCATGTGGTTCAGTACCGAGCCATCGAAGAAATGAAACGCCGCAACATACGCTGGTACAAACTCGGGCAACGGAGCTATCCTGGAGATGTGCCAGAACCTTCGTCCAAAGAGCTGTCAATTTCAGATTTCAAGCAAGGATTTGCCTCCCACCTCTTTCCAATTCACGAAATACAATATGAAATAAAAGAGTCATCAGGCACTAGGTTTGATTGCCAGTAGCTTCGAAACTTATTATAGGCAGTAAGCTATGGTGTTCGATTTTTTTCACGGTCATCAAAATTTAAAAACATCAAAGCTCGGATGCGGGTTAAGATAATTTAGATTGGTGAGTTTTCATAATTCCAGACCGGCTTATTTTTACCCAATTATTGAAATCGGCAATCGGTTTTGAAGGGTAATTACGCAACAAAACCTCGGAAATTACATGAATACAATCCGCAAAATTTCCCTCCCCAGTCAAATGTATCCAGGTTTAACGCTGATGAACGATATTTTTCGATCAAAACACCGCTTTGTCTCAGGTAGTGTCGACAGGGGCCTTGAGCTATTTGGTGAGAATTGGGCTACTGAATTTGAACAAGTAATTAGTTCTTTATTTCCAAATCCAGAAATACTCACAGCTGCTGTCAAAGGGTATGCCACTTTCGCCATGCAATCGATGAGATTGCAAGCCATATTTGAGCGTGAACTTAAATATAAAACTAAAACATATAGCCAAGCTGCGAGTGAGGTCTATTTTAACGAGCAGCATATGATGCAGGAATATTTGCCTGGCTTGCTCTTGTCGCATTTTTTGTGGCCGCATCACTATCGCCAATTACAATTTTTTGATAGTGCATTTGTTCAAAGCATGCGTGTTGCAGGTGCAACTTCTTTTATAGAAGTTGGCATTGGAACAGGTTTGTATTCAAGTTTTTTGCTGAGCAAACTTCCTAATGCGATTGGTTTGGGGTTGGACATCAGTCCATCTTCAAAGGTATTTACTGAGGCTCAAATGAAAGCCTTGAAGTTAGCTAGTCGTTACCATGTTGAACTGCGGGATATCACATCATCGCCATTGGAGGAAAAAACCAACTGGTTAATATGTGTTGAGGTGTTAGAGCATCTTGACGACCCTGTTACCTTTTTGAAAGAATTGCGATGCAACATGGCACCAGGTGCACGTGCATTCATTACAGCGGCATTGAATGCTGCGCATTCTGATCATATTTATTTGTACCGCGATGCGAATGAGGTGTTGTTACACCTTGTTGAGGCGGGATTCACTTTGGAACAGTCATTTGTAGGTTCAGCGTATAAGCCTCCAGCGCATGGGGTTCCTGTGCCACAAGCTGCTGCCTTCATTGTGTACTAAATGCTCCCTGAGGTCAATTGATAAAATACTAGAAAGTAGATATCTCATTATCTTATCAATGAAGGTCTCTGATAATTATACCTTTCAAGGTGCTTTGCATTAAGGAATTTATCAATTTCTACATTTGGGTTGATTAAACCCAACCAAATTCATCTCTGCTATTGAAATTTTTTCATAGCAAAATCACATCAATCCATTAAAAAGAAATTAAATGCTAACCAAAGAATCTATTGAAGTCATCATTTTGAATGCCTTGAGCAACATCAATGATGAGCGTGGACCTGAAGAGAAGTTGACAATTGATCTAGACACGCGCCTTTTTGGTACTGATGCCGTGTTGGATTCGTTGTCGCTGGTGTCGGTGATTGTTGATGTGGAGACTGCGGTATCTGAGCGTGTGGGGCGCGATATTTGTCTTACAGACGACCGTGCGATGAGTCAGGAGACCTCACCCTTTAGTAACGTCAGCACCCTATCGGCGTATGTCGAGTTGCTCCTCTCAGAAATTGTATGAACAAATCTTGCTGTACTTATGCCGGCAAGTGGGCGCTTGTTACAGGTAGTCGACGGGGCGTTGGGCGCATGATTGCAGAGCATATCCTGCGAAATGATGGACATGTGCTCGGTTTTGCGCGTGGCGAATCGACAATCAGTGATCCCAATTACCATCACTTTCAAGTTGATATCGGCGATCCTTCGTCGGTACAGCAGGGTTTTGCGGCTTTGAAGTCATTGACGCAAGTTGTGCACATCGTTGTAAACAACGCAGCCGTGTTGACTTCTCAATATGCGATGATCATGCCACCTTCGCAAGCGCAAGCTATGATCAATGTCAACTTGATGGGCGCCTTTATCATCTCCCGTGAAGCTTCGAAGCTGATGCGGAGGGAAAAATGGGGGCGGATCATTAACATCGGCTCAATGGCTGTCAGCCTTGAGCCAATTGGCGATTCGGTCTATGCCGCGTGCAAAGCTGGACTGACGACCCTAGCTAATGTGATGGCCAAGGAGCTCGCACCGCTAAATATCACCTGTAATACTCTTTCCATCACTGCGATTAAGACGGATATGTTGTCACAATTGCCTGTCAATAAGGTCGACGCTGTGATAGCGGGCTTGCCGATTCCTCGCTATGCGAAAGCCGATGACATATTCAATATCCTTGACTTTTTGGCTTCCGAGCGGAGTTCATATATCACTGCGCAGACTATTTATATGGGGGGGGTCAACTGAGATGGCGAGCTTAGTTGGCCGGTGGGGCGGAGGTAATGTCTGGCGGGTCACCAGTGGCGAGTTCTCATCGAATGCATATTTTTGTGAAACTCAAGTAGATGGTGGTGGTATCTTGATCGACGCCGGGCTGGATGGTTTGACTATTGACGCCGAATTGTGCGAGCATGGTTTTCGCCCAAATATGGTCTTTTGTACCCATGGCCATTTCGACCACACTGGCAGCGCATCGCATTTTCAGGAAAAGTACGGCTGCAAAGTGTTTGTACCTAAAGCCGACGAAAAACTGATGAGAGCTTCTAACTTTATGCTGATGGCAATGAAGTTGAAGAACAGGGTTATGCTGCCAGACGCTAATCTGGTGGAAGGTGGGTGCGTCATCGATATCATGGGTACTCCTCTTCTCTACCTGCCTGCGCCTGGTCACACGCCTGGCTCTTGTATTATCGAATTTGGTAATGCTTGGTTTACAGGTGATACGCTTTATGCCCATGGTGTGGGACTATCTCATCTTCCTGGTGAGGACCACACTATGCTGAAGCAGACTATTCTGAGTTACTGGAACGATCTGACACCCGAGCGGACCATTTTCCCAGGCCATGGCAATGTGACTGATGGACTATCGCTACGAACGGGTAATACAGCACTCTTAAATTTTTTAGGTTTGTCCGCATTGTGAACACTTCTTTATTTCCTAGTGTTGTCATTTCCGGCGTTGGACATCACCTACCCAAACAAGCTGAAGACAATCAGACTTTGTGTCGTAACTTGAGTGTAACGCCAGAGTGGATCGTTCAAAAGACAGGCATCGAACAGCGCTACATTGCCGATCCAGATGAATCAGCCTCGCAGTATGCGACGTTAGCAGCGGAGCGTGCTATCGAAATGGCTGGCATCAAAGTTGAAGAGGTCGACCTTATCATCGCCTGTACCTTTTCAGGCGATTACCTTTATCCGCCATTGTCAGCTAAGGTGCAGATGGATCTAAGGGCGGCTAATGCGCAAATTTTTGATCTTCAAGCCAATTGCACAGGCTTTCTGACTGGTCTGACGGTGGCATCGGATCGCATGCGCGTCGACCCATCCGTGCGCAATGCGGTTGTGATTGGCGTGGAATTCCTTTCGCGGTACATCGACCGATCGGACGTAAACACTGCGATTTATCTAAGTGACGGTGCTGGTGCAGCTGTGTTGAGCCGTAGCGATCATCCTGGCTATGGCATCAAGTCATCCGCTTTTCATACCGATAGTTCAAATTACGAATCGGTACGCATGCGTGGCGGAGGCTCGAGTCACCCATTTAATGGTCGCGCCTTTGACTCGGCGGTGGACTACATGGAAATGAACGGTATCGCTACTTGGAAGCAGGCAATTACTCATTTGCCAAGAGTGATCCGAAAGGCATGCGAGAAGTCTGGTGTAGCGACAGGGGATGTCGATTTCATATTGTTTCATCAAGCGAATTTACGCATGATTGAATACATCGTTCGCAAGATGGGGTACCGAATGAACCAGACATACACCAACGTTGCTCACATTGGTAATACGGGAGCTGCTTCGCTGGCAATAGCCTTGAGTGAGGGGGTTCAGAATAACCGTTTGAAGGATGGCGACACGTTAGTGCTGGCTGCCGTCGGGGCTGGCTTCAATTTCGGTGCTTCGGTTTGGCACTGGAAAATGATTAAGCAGATCAAATAATCATGTTTAAAGATTTCGACTCGATTAAGGTTGGCGAAACTCAAACGCTGATCAAACTCATCACTGAATTAGACGTTCGCAAGTTTGTCGATATGACCGGCGACGACAATCCTCTGCATGTAGACCGTGCGTATGCGGAGACCACGGCTTTCAAGGATGTCGTAGTGCACGGTATGCTAGGAGCTTCCTTTATTTCTACAGTAATCGGCACCAAGCTGCCTGGGACTGGCGCACTGTGGGTGTCGCAGAATATGGAGTTCCTGCTGCCTGTGCGTTTGGGCGATACGCTGACGATTAGCGCTACGGTGCTTAAAAAGCATGAGCGTGAGCGGTTGCTGGAATTGGATACGCGAATTCTTAACCAGAATCAGCAACTGATTTTGACAGGTGTTGGTAAGGTGAAGGTGTTAGTGGCCGCAAAATCAGAGGAAAAATTATCAGTAGACACGAAGAAGCAAGTTGCGATCGTTACTGGCGGGGCTGGCGGCATTGGCAAGGCGATATCTAAACGTCTTGCGGCGGATGGCTACGACGTAGTGGTTAATTATCGAGGTCAGGCAGATCGTGCAGCACAAATTGTTGCTGAGATCAATGCAGTCGCGGGTAACGGCAATGGTCGTGCATTGGCTGTGCAGGCTGACATCGCGACTGAAGTCGGCGCTCAGGTGTTATATCAAGCTGCAGTGAAGGCGTTTGGCCATGTCACTGTTTTGGTGAATAACGCATCACCCCGAATCAATCCGAAGCCTTTTGATTCTACCGAATGGTCTGATGTGCAGGAACATATAGATGTGCAAGTCAAAGGTGCATTTTTTATGACCCGTGCAGTAGTTCCGGAGATGTCATCGCGTAAATGGGGGCGGATAGTGAATATCACGTCGCAGGTCCTTGATGGATCGCCTTCTGTCACGTGGACTGGTTACGCCATGGCTAAGGGTGCATTGCAGGTTTTCTCGAAGTATATGGCCGCTGAGTTGGGGCAACTTGGCATCACCGTTAACTGTGTGTCGCCAGGTATGTGTGAGACTGCATTAATTGGTGATATTGCCGAAAAGACTCAGTTAATGATCGCACGTCAAACACCATTGCGACGTCTCGCCAAGCCGAATGATGTCGCAGCTGCAGTAGCATTTTTTGTTTCTACTGATGCAGACTTTATTACTGGTGACACGATCGCTGTCAACGGTGGTATGGCAATGCGTTGATGGGACTAGCTAAAACAATGGATAGATCATCAGTGACACCAACTACAAAAGATGCAGCCTTATCAGCGCTGATCGCGGACAACTATACCCTGATGCAGCTGACGCAGGCTGTTACTACTCTGGAGAATGAAGAACAGCTACGCAAAGTAAAAATCGGCGTATCTTCCTCCGTTACGGTGGAATTACTGGATATATACCTGCGAAAGTATGGCTTGCTGAACGGAGCAAAAATTGAGTTTGTATGTGGTAATTACGACGATCCAATTGGTGACATGGATTTATTCCAGCAAGTCGGCGTGGAGCTGATCGTGTTGCTGCCATTCTTTGATAACCTACTCCCATCTTTCGAAGCTCAACTTGAGAACATGGATCCGTCTGTTCTCGACGCGAAAGAATCCGAACTGCGTCAACGCTATCGCATGGTGTTCGAAAAAACGCGCTCTGTCCCAATAATTTATCTGGGAACCTTCCACCGAATGGGCGGTGCGACCGATCCTTCGGGACAGGACTCAGTTTCAATCGTACTTGAGCGCTTTAATACTGCGATGCGACAAGAGGCGCAGCCGTATGCGAATATCTGTATGATTAACACCGAAGAGATTGTTCGCAGGATCGGTTACCAAGCAGCCTTCGACAATCGCTTTTACTTTCGTAGCAAAGCCCCCTACACCGGTGTTTATATGAACGAATTGGCGCGTCGTATCGCTGCTGGTACGCGTGGCTTCGGCGCGCACTTCTATAAGGTTCTTGCATTGGACTGTGATAACACCTTGTGGGGAGGCGTGATTGGAGAGGATCTGATTACTGGCATCAAGCTCAATCCCTACGATTACCCGGGAAACATTTTTTGGCGCGTACAACAGGAATTCTCTGCTTTAGAGTCTCACGGGATTCTGCTAGCGCTGGTTTCAAAGAATAACTTGGCCGACGTTGAAGATGTGCTGCAAAATCATCCCGGAATGGTGCTCAAGGAGTCGCAGATCGTCGTCCATAAAGTTAATTGGAACGACAAGCCGTCCAACCTGCGTGCCCTCGCTGAAGAACTCAACGTAGGCTTAGACAGCATAATTTTCCTTGATGACTCATCCTTCGAGTGCGAAGCCGTGCGAAAGCAGTTGCCTATGGTAAAAACCATTCAGGTTCCAGCTACCCTGTCAGACTATCCAAACATCGTAGCTGAAATCAAAACTTTGTTTCTGGCCGGTGGTATCACTACCGATAGCAAAGGTAAGACTGAACAATACCGGCAGCGCGCTGCTGGAGAAGAGCTCAGAGCACAGTTTGAAACCCAGGAGGAGTACCTAGCCTCGCTTGAGCTCAAGGTTGAATTGACGCGTAACGCCCAAAATAGTGTCGGACGAATCAGCGAGCTCTCGCAGAAATCAAATCAGTTCAACCTTACTACACGCCGTTACAGCATGGCCGAGATTGATCAGATGATGAAAGAGGACTGCTACGCTGTATTCTCATTGGTGGTTAGTGATAAATTCGGCAATGCAGGCCTGACTGGCGTGGTTGTGATGCGATATGTTGATAAGGTCGCTACCATCGAAAATTTCTTTATGAGCTGTCGTGTTATCGGGCGTGGTGTCGAAACGGCAATTTGGACTCTCATCGTCGCCGACGCTCAAAAACGCGGCTGCAGACTGCTGAGTGCGGAATTTATTCCGAGCGCAAAAAATGCGCAGGTGGCCGACTTTTATGACCGCCTAGGTATGACGATGATAAAAGAAAGTGAGGGATCGCGGAAGTACGCGATAGCCAACGATGATTTTGTTGCCCCTGTCAATTCTTGGATTGAAATAAATTATGTTGAATGAAGACACACTGAAACAAGTAATGGCGACCATGCTCAAGGTGGATCCGTCCACTATCACTGCTGATTCCAGCATGGATAACATGCTCAACTGGGACTCATTGCGCCATATGAACCTGGTTTTGGCGCTAGAAGAAGAATTCAAAGTTGCTATTCCTGACGAAGATGCAGGAAACATCACCTCTTACAAGCTTATAAAGTTTGTGCTTGAGGATCTGCTGAAAGACCAAAGGTAAGGCTTATCATGGAATGGCTAATCGAGCGGTTCCAAAGTGCTCCTGAGCGGACCGCCTTTATTCACGAAGGTCGTGAAGTCAGATATGGGGATGTGGTTGAGACGATAAACAACTTCTTGACGCGTTTGCAGAAAGCTGGAGTTCATCCAGGTGCCACTGTTGTCGTACTCGGCGACTACTCCCCAGAAGTCTTCTGCATGATGATGGCGCTTTGCGTTAATGGCAGCATCATGATTCCGCTCACACGCAACTCAGTGGTGCAAGAGTCGGAAGCGCTTGAAGTCTCAGGCTGCGAATGGTATGTGGAATTTGATACAGCTGGTCGTGACGGAGTTATTACATATCGAGGGTTGAAGAGCGATAACGTGCTTCTCAAAGAATTCCTCAAGCGCGGTACGCCTGGCATGGTGCTATTCTCCTCGGGCTCGACCGGACAACCTAAAGGCATCCTGCACGACTTTAACCAGGTAACGGAGAAATTTCGTAAGCAACGTGCTCCAGTCGTGGCCATACCGTTTCTGATGATTGACCACTTCGGAGGTATCAACACAATCTTGGCGATCACATCTGGTTTGGGTACGGTGGTAACAGTGGCAAACCGATCAATACAAAATATCTGCGCTGCGATAGAAGCATATAGGGTTGAGTTGCTTCCTGCAACTCCCTCATTTCTGACTCTGTTGATGGCATCTGGATTGCAGAAGCAGTACAACCTATCGACACTTAAACGAATTACCTATGGTACTGAAGTTATGCCGCAATCAACACTGTCGCGAGTACATGCGCAGTTCCCAGGGGTTGATCTGTTGCAGACGTATGGATTGTCTGAGCTTGGTGTACTGAGTTCGCGATCGCGTGAGGATGGTTCACTTTGGATGCGAATTGGTGGAGATGGATTTCAAACCAAGGTCGTGGATGGCGTTTTATGGATCAAATCTCAATATGCGATGGTTGGGTATCTAAATGCTCAGGCTGAGTTTGATGCAGATGGCTGGTTCAATACACAAGATCAAGTAGAAGAAGACGGCGAATATTTCCGAATCTTGGGACGGGTTACTGACTTAATTAATGTTGCAGGTCAAAAAGTGTATCCGGCAGAAGTGGAAAGTGTAATTCTTGAAATCGACAACGTAAAGGATGTGGCAATATTTGGTGAAAAACACAATATCTTAGGAAATATAATTGTTGCGAGAGTGGTGTTGAATTCGCCAGAGCCGATAGATAGTGTAAAGAAACGTATTCGAAAAGCATGTCTCGCCAAACTGAATCAATATAAAGTGCCAACAAAGATATTATTAACGGATAAGCCTTTGCATACTACAAGACAGAAAAAAATAAGAAAATAATGCATACTACAGAGTTAAGTAAAATTAAATCGGTACTGGATATTTTACCCCTGCCGAAGAAAAATCCAGTCGTATTTATTCATAGCGGATTATTTCCTTTTGGCCATCTTGAGGGTGGTGTGAAAGGTATTTGCGAGTTGTTATTGAATTGGATTGGGCCAGCTGGAACTTTAATTATGCCGGCCTTTACCTTTCGGCCAAATAGCATTTGGGACCAAAATAAAACACCGAGTGAAATGGGTGTGCTTACTGAATATTTCAGAAAACTGCCAGAGGTCCAGCGAACAATTCATCCATTACATTCGGTGTCGGCGTTCGGAAAGTACGCTGATTACTTCACTTCGGATGTTGAATCAAGCTCGTTTGGCATTAAATCGCCATTTGCGAAATTAATTGAGATGGAAGCGATTAATATTTCACTTGGTACTGAATTTGTCGGAGGAGCAACATACCTCCACTATTTCGAAGAGCTTGCTAAAGTGCATTACAGGGAATACATAAAAATAGAAAAAAGAATCATTCACTCAAGCGGAGTAAGTTTGCCGGATTTTTTTAAATATTATGCTAGAAAAAAAAATAATATCTTTGAATGGGATAATGCATGGAGGCATGTCTTAGAAGATTTCTTGTATAACGACATTATAAGTATATACAAAGTAGGCCCTGCAAAAATAATTTATTCGGAAGTGTGCCGTGCTGGCAATTTCTTAATGAGTAAATTAAATGAAAATCCTGAATATTGTGCGATCCGTAAAATAGTTTAAATAAATTAAGAATTTTTTGAGTGTGAAATGAGTAAACAAAATCTAGGCATGCAAATGCATGGCTGGGCTAAGGATCTTTACCCGATTTGCCGTAGCCTGACCGGTGACGGGGTTCGAGCTACCTTGATGTATTTGCGGGAACGACTGCGAGAATTGAAAATTTTAAGTGTTGCCTCTGGAACGCAAGCTTATGACTGGACTGTTCCCGATGAATGGTCAGTCCGTGACGCTTATGTTCTAGATGAGTCAGGTTCTCGCATCATCGATTTTAAATTGCATAACTTGCATTTAATTGGGTATTCAGATTCAGTTGATCAATATCTTGATTTGGAAGAGTTGAATAAGCACTTATACTCTCTTCCTAATCAACCCAATGCGATTCCATATATCACCTCTTACTACTCGCGGCGGTGGGGCTTTTGTTTAACGCATGAACAGCGTGAGAGGCTAAAGCCAGGACGATACAGAGCTGTAGTCGATTCCGACCTAAAGCCAGGTGTACTTAATTACGCAGAATTAGTTCTGCCGGGTAAGATCGAAGATGAGGTTTTGCTATCCACTTACATCTGTCACCCATCAATGGCAAATAACGAGGTCTCTGGCCCCGTAGTGACTTTAGCATTGGCTCGCTGGTTACAGTCGCTTGAGAACCGTCGCTACACTTACCGTATTGTGTTTGTACCTGAAACAATAGGCTCTATTGTTTATTTGTCACGCAATTTTGAGCATTTGAAAAAGCAAGTAAAAGCTGGTTTTAACATTACCTGTATTGGCGACGATCGCTGCTATTCTTATCTGCCATCGCGCGCTGGGAATACACTGTCTGACCGTGCTGCGCAGCATGTGCTTAAATACATAGATCCAAAATTTAAGTGCTATACATGGCTTGATAGAGGTAGTGATGAACGTCAGTATTGTGCACCAGGAGTCGATTTGCCGATAGCTACAATTATGCGGAGCAAATACGGCGAATATCCAGAATACCATACTTCATTAGACAACCTTAGTCTGATAACTCCTGAAGGGCTACAAGGTGGATTCAATGCTTTGCAACAGGCAATATTGGCAGTTGAGTACAATATCCGCCCGAAAGTGACCGTAATGTGCGAACCACAACTTGGCAAGCGTGGGCTATATCCGACATTGAGCACCGTAACATCAGGAGATGAAGTGCGTACAATGGTAAACTTAATTTCATATTGCGATGGCAATCATGACCTCATAGAAATAGCAGAAATTCTAAAAGAGCCCATAGGTAGATTGATGGAGATATTAAAATTATTAAAGAGCCATGAGTTAATTTCAAGCGAAATATTTTAGATAGAATTAATCTAAATTACTTTGTTTATTTGTCATCAACTCAAAGACAAATGTAATATAGTTGTGAATTTAACTTTGACTTTTAAAATTAACGATTATGATTTAATATCGTTTTGATATAAGGTTCAACTGAACTAATTGTTATTTGTATACGTATCGTTACTACTGTCAGATTGGTCTTGATCCTGTATTCCAGTACCGCCGGTATGTTTAAGTTACCTATAGTTTCTCCCTGAACAGCGTTGGCGGCAAGTAGCCAAGCGCATTGTGCTAGCTGCGGCTAAGAGATTTGATATTCATCGTCGATGTTGAAAGTTAAAGAATTCATTTAATTCCTAGAATAGGGCGGGCAGCATTAGCCTCTATGTATAAATGATTTGGAAGCTTTTGCCCAGAGTACTTTGTATGTCTGTTGGTCTTTGGATAAATCGACTGTCTATGGATTAAACAATCGATAATTTGTTTTGTTCATAGTCTGAACTGAAGGTAAAAATGCGGTAAAGTCCAAGTTCGAACAAAAATAACTACTCTTAATCTTTGTAGTTTACGCTAAAGCCGTGTTGCCGATAGCTATACGGCACTGCGGTAGCTTGTACGAAACAGATTTTCACGCGCTAAGTTACTGTTTAAAAGCTAACTAAATGATAAGCCGTCAAACCAATATACAACAAGAGACCCATTTTCGGATCATGCGGATCTTGAATGAAAACCCAGACTTAACTCAGCGCGAGTTAGCGGACAAACTGGGCATGAGCGTGGGCGGCCTGAACTACTGCCTGAACGCGCTGATCGACAAGGGCCTTGTGAAGATGCAAAACTTTCAAAATAGTAAAAACAAGTTCAAGTATGTTTACCTCCTAACTCCGATGGGCGTTGCAGAAAAATTAGCGCTGACTAGTCAATTTCTTAGCCGCAAGATGCGGGATTACGAAGCGCTCAAGGACGAAATTGACTCTCTCAAAGCCGAAGTGCAGCGCGCACCAGACGATAAACCGGAACAGACATGAGCAACAAAATCATTGCCATTATTGGTATGGGTTACGTGGGTTTACCCTTGGCGGTAGAGTTTGGCAAGCTGCGATCCGTGGTGGGCTTTGACATCAACCCTCAGCGCATTGCGCAACTGCAAGCTGGGCAGGACAATACCCGCGAATGCAGCACCAAAGAGCTGCAACAAGCTCCTCACCTGCTCTACAGCCATAACCCCAAAGACCTCGAAGAAGCGCAGATTTTCATCGTCACCGTGCCCACGCCGGTCGATGACGCCAACCGCCCAGACATGACGCCGCTTGTAAAAGCCAGCGAAACTGTTGGTCGGGTACTAAAGGTTGGTGATATCGTGATTTTCGAATCTACTGTGTACCCCGGCGCAACCGAAGAAGTGTGTGTGCCCGTGCTCGAAAAGTTCAGCCAGCTGAAGTTCAACAAAGACTTTTTTTGCGGCTACAGTCCCGAGCGCGTCAATCCCGGAGACAAACAACACCGCCTGCCCACCATCCAAAAAGTTACCAGCGGAAGTACTCCGACCATAGCCGAAGAGGTGGATCAACTGTACAAGCAAATCATCATCGCTGGCACCCACAAAGCCAGTAGTATCAAAGTCGCAGAAGCGGCCAAGGTGATCGAAAACGCCCAGCGCGACTTGAACATCGCACTGATGAACGAGCTTAGTCTGATCTTCCACAAACTGGGCATTGATACGCTCGAAGTGCTCCAAGCTGCTGGCACCAAATGGAACTTCCTGCCTTTCAGGCCAGGCTTGGTTGGAGGGCACTGCATTGGGGTGGACCCGTATTACCTGACGCACAAAGCGCAAGAAGTTGGCTATCATCCTGAAGTAATTTTGGCTGGCCGCCGCATCAACGACCGAATGGCCAGCCATGTGGCCGACCAGACCGTCAAGCTCATGCTGCGTAAAGGCCTGCCGGTGCTGGGCAGCAAAGTGCTTGTGCTGGGCCTCACCTTCAAAGAAAACTGCCCCGACGTTCGCAACACCAAAGTGGTGGATATAGTCAAAGCTCTGTTCGCGTACAACACTCAGGTAGACATTTACGACCCATGGATTGATGTGCAAGAAGCTGAATACGAATACGGCCTGCAATGTCTTTCCCAAGCCCCAGACCAAGGCCAATACGCAGCCATCATTTTGGCCGTAGGCCACTATCAGTTCATTGAAATGGGTGAGCAGGGCATCAAAGCATTTGGTAAATCAAACGCTGTGCTTTACGACGTCAAAAGCATCTTGCCAAAAGGCGCAGCCGATGGGAGGCTTTGAAACATGAAAATCTTAGTTACCGGCTCAGCAGGTTTCATTGGCATGCACACAGCCTTGAGGCTGCTAGCGCGTGGTGAAGAAGTGGTAGGGGTTGATAATCTCAATGATTACTATGATGTAAATCTCAAGACAGAACGCCTAGCACGCCTCAAGCTATACCCTAACTTTAGCTTCTGCAAAATTAGTATAGAAGACAGCGCAGCTATGTCGGCACTATTTACGCAATTTAAGCCACATCGCGTGATTCACCTTGCAGCGCAAGCAGGTGTGCGTTACAGCTTGGAAAACCCCCACGCCTACATTGATTCCAACCTGCAAGGATTTATCAATATTCTTGAGGGTTGCCGCCATCAGGCTGTTGAGCACCTAGTTTATGCGAGTAGCTCAAGTGTGTATGGTGGCAACACAGCGTTGCCTTTCAGCGAGCACGACAACATTGACCACCCCGTCAGCCTTTATGCTGCCACAAAAAAAGCCAATGAGCTGATGGCGCATACCTACAGTCACCTGTTTCGCTTGCCAACCACTGGGCTTAGATTTTTCACTGTCTATGGCCCTTGGGGCAGGCCAGACATGGCGCTATTCCTGTTCACCAAGGCTATCTTGGAAGATAGACCGATAAACGTGTTTAATCACGGCAAAATGGTACGAGACTTTACTTATATTGACGATATCGTGGAGGGTATCATCCGCGTTATAGACAAACCGGCTACACCCAACCCGCTATTTGATCCTGCAACCCCGGACCCTGCTAGCAGCAACGCGCCGTACCGTATTTTCAACATCGGTAACAACCAGCCTACACCTTTGATGGAATACATCAGTTCGCTGGAGACCGCACTAGGCAAAACTGCTCAAAAAAACTACTTGGCCATGCAGTCAGGAGATGTACCAGTGACTGCTGCCAACACCGAAGAACTATACACTTGGGTGGGTTTCAAGCCCAACACGGCAGTGCAGCAAGGCGTGAAACAGTTTATCTATTGGTATCGTAACTATTACAAGGTTTGAAAAAATATATATGAACCTTTCCATTTTTGGTGTTGGCTACGTAGGCTTAGTAAGTGGAGCTTGCCTTGCAGAGGTTGGGCATCACGTGTTGTGCATGGATGTGGATCCTATCAAAATTGAAAAGCTTAAAACCGGTATCGTCCCCATCTGGGAGCCGGGCCTTGAAGTCCTAGTTAAACGCAATATTTTGGAAGGTCGTCTACATTTCACCACTGATGCGGCTGACGCCGTGCGGCATGCACAAGTGCAAATAATTTCCGTTGGTACCCCTTCGGATGAAGATGGCTCGGCCGACTTGCAATATGTATTGGCGGTAGCCGAGGACATCGCTCGACACATGGATTCCTACAAAGTATTAGTCAACAAGTCCACAGTGCCTGTTGGCACAGCTGACATGACGCAGATCCGAGTGGCGCGTATGCTTGCTGAGCGCAACGTTAAGATTCCTTTCGATATTGTCTCCAATCCAGAATTCCTGAAAGAAGGAGCTGCCGTTAACGATTTCCTGAAGCCTGACCGTATCATCGTCGGCACTGAAAGCGAGCGCGCCCGCGCAATAATGCATGAACTTTACGAGCCCTTCAATCGCAACCATGAGCGCACAATTTTCATGGACGTGCGCAGCGCAGAGTTGACTAAATATGCTGCGAACGCCATGTTGGCGACCAAAATCAGCTTAATGAACGAAATGGCCAATCTGGCCGAGGGAGTCGGAGCAGATATCGAGGAAGTGCGGAAAGGCATAGGTGCAGACCCGCGCATTGGGTATCACTTCATCTACCCAGGTTGTGGCTATGGAGGCAGTTGCTTCCCAAAGGATGTCAAGGCGCTAATCCACACTGCACAACAGATTGGCTACAACGCCAAATTGCTTCATGCCGTTGAGGCAATAAACGATGCTCAGAAAACTGCACTTTTTAATAAACTTATTGAGCACTTTGGCGGGAAGGCCCAACTAAAAGGCAAAACTATTGCTGTCTGGGGGCTGGCATTCAAGCCCAATACCGACGACATGCGAGAGGCACCTAGCCGCATTTTGATGGAAGCATTGTGGCAATGCGATTCTATCGTTCAGGCATATGACCCTGTAGCAATGGAAGAGGCGCGTCGTATCTATGGCAAGCTTGCTGGCCTCAACCTTTATGGTGACAAATATGCTGCGTTGCAGGGTGCGGACGCATTGGTTATTTGCACAGAATGGCAACAGTTTCGTGCACCAGACTTCGCTGAAATGGCGATTCGTATGCGCCGTAAAGTCATTGTGGATGGGCGAAACTTATATCAGCCACAGACGCTTCAGGCTCACGGTTGGACCTACTTCTCAATTGGGCGCTCGGCTACATCTTGCCCGACTACGCATCGTGCGACGGATTACAATTAAATTTCTGAAAAATGAAGGTCATCCCAGTCAACACCTGCTTTCTAAACTTGTTGATACGCCTCTGGCAGAAACTCAGCCAGCGCCGTCAGGTTCAATTTGTCCTAGTAATTTGCCTGATGTTGGTAAGCGCGTTCGCAGAAGTCGTTAGTCTGGGGTCCGTGTTGCCCTTTCTAGGCATACTTGTATCGCCTGATCGAGTTTTCAGCCACCCAATCGTCGCAGAAAGAGCGCTGGCTTGGGGCATAACTTCTGCCGATAAACTGGTACTACCACTCACCGTCGCCTTCACCGCGGCTGCCCTGATTTCTGGTTCAATCCGAATCCTCTTATTATGGGTCAGTAACCGGCTTGCGTTTGCCAGCGGTGCAGACCTCGGTATCGAGGTATATCGCCGTACTCTTTACCAACCGTATCATGTTCATTTGGCCCGTAATAGCAGCGAGGTGATCAGCGGCATCACCACTAAGGTAAATAGCGTGGTTTTCGGGGTATTGCTGCCAACGCTGACACTGCTCAGCTCAACAGTGCTTTTTGTAGCTATTATGATCGCCTTGATCGCTATTGATCCTTGGGTAGCCTCCATGGCGGCTATTGGTTTTGGTGCCAGTTATGCTTTGATAACATTGATGACTCGTCGACAGCTAAAAAGCAACAGCCAACTCATCGCCCACGAACAAACTCAAGTGGTTAAAGCCCTGCAAGAAGGCTTGGGCGGTATTCGCGATGTGCTTCTGGATGGTACTCAGCCAGTTTACAGCGCCATTTATCGCCAAGCCGACCACTCCTTGAGGCGAGCGCAGGGTAACAACAACTTCATTGGCCAAAGCCCACGTTACTTTATAGAAGCAATGGGCATTGGGCTGATCGCTTTTTTGGCTTATGCCCTTAGCCAAGAAGTCGGGGGAATCACCACGGCCCTGCCCGTACTTGGCGCGCTATCACTTGGTGCACAACGCTTGTTGCCTGCCCTGCAGCAGATCTACAGTGCTTGGGCGAGTATTGCCGGAAATCAGGGCTCTCTGGCCGATACTATCGCACTGCTCGACCAGCCCCTACCAGCGGATCTAATGCAAGCTACACCCGCACCACTACTTTTTCAGAATAACATACGTTTCAATTATGTGCGCTTCCATTACAGCAGCGATGGCCCCTTGGTGCTGGATGGTTTAAATTTGACCATCCCCAAGGGTGCACGCGTAGGCTTTGTCGGCAGCACTGGAAGCGGAAAGAGCACTTCACTTGACATTTTGATGGGGCTACTGACGCCCAGCGAAGGCGAACTTTTGGTAGACGGTCAACCTATCAGTGGCAACAGTATTCGGGCTTGGCAACGAAGCATCGCCCATGTGCCGCAGAGCATCTATCTGGCCGACGCCACTCTTGCCGAGAACATAGCCTTCGGCGTGCCGCCCGGCTCCATCGACATGGAACGGGTTCGGCAGGTTGCACGTCAGGCACAAATTGCATATTTTATTGAAAACAGTCCTGAAGGATATCAAGGCTATGTAGGAGAGCGCGGCATCCGCCTTTCCGGAGGCCAACGGCAACGTATTGGTATCGCCCGTGCGCTTTACAAACAGGCCAGCGTACTGGTTTTCGACGAAGCAACCAGCGCACTTGATAACGCTACCGAACAATCATTGATGGATGCCATCGAAGAACTTAGCAGCGACATTACTGTTCTGCTTATAGCGCACCGGTTAACCACTGTGCGACGCTGTGACACTATTGTGGTAATGGAACACGGCAGGGCAGTGGCGCAAGGTACTTACGAACAACTACTTGATTGCAGTCCCAGCTTTCGTAAATTAGCTAACGCTAAATGAAAACACCATATTCAAATGATCACATACGGTCTAGACCGTTACTCAAGCTCTAAGGATAGATATTGATGCTTAACAACAAATCCATTCTCATTACCGGAGGCACCGGCACGTTTGGTAAAGCCTTTGTCAAAACTATCATAGAACGTTTTCCCGAGGTAAGGCGCCTAGTTGTTTTCAGTCGAGACGAACTCAAGCAATATGAAATGGCTCAGCAATTACCTGATTCTAAATACTCGGCTCTGCGTTACTTCATTGGCGACGTTCGAGATGCTGATCGGATGCGCCGCGCAATGGAAGGCATTGACATCGTAATTCACGCCGCCGCACTAAAACAAGTTCCAGCCGCCGAGTACAACCCTTTTGAATGTATCAAAACCAATGTGCTTGGAGCACAAAATGTAATCGAGGCTTGCCTTGATGCCGGCGTGAAGCGCGTGGTCGCACTTTCCACAGACAAGGCTGCTGCCCCTATAAATCTTTACGGTGCTACCAAACTCTGCTCAGACAAATTGTTTACGGCAGCTAACAACATCAAGGGTCACCGTGATCTGCGTTTTTGCGTCGTTCGCTATGGCAACGTTATGGGAAGCCGTGGTTCAGTGGTTCCCTTCTTTTTGGAGCGACGCAAAACAGGCATGCTGCCCATCACCGATACATCTATGACCCGTTTCAATATCAGTTTGCAGGAAGGTGTGGACATGGTACTGTGGGCTCTGGAAAATGCGCAAGGTGGTGAAATTTTCGTCCCCAAAATACCTAGTTACCGCATCACAGATTTGGCTTGCGCCATCGGACCGGAATGCAAACAAGTTGTAGTGGGTATTCGACCCGGTGAAAAGATTCATGAAGAAATGATCACATCCAGCGATAGCTTCAACACTGTTGACTTAGGCAAATATTTTGCGATTTTGCCATCGACTGGAGTTCACTCGGTTGAACGATATTGCGCGGCCTATGGCGGACAACCCGTTCCGCCAGGTTATGCATATGACAGCGGCAGCAACACAGATTTCCTTACTGTCGATCAGTTGCGCAAATTGACTGCCACACAAGTAAATCAATCTTAAGTAAAACCTCACATGATTCCTTACGGAAGACAAGAAATCATCCAATCGGACATCGATACAGTTGTAGAGGTATTGAAGTCAGATTTTCTTACACAAGGTCCAATGGTGCCTCGCTTCGAGAAGACAGTAGCAGAGCACTGTAATGTCAAACACGCATTGGCTGTGAATAGTGCTACTTCGGCTTTGCACATTGCCTGTCTAGCGCTTGAACTTGGACCAGGTGACTGGCTCTGGACAAGCCCCATTACCTTCGTCGCATCTGCAAACTGCGGCTTGTATTGCGGCGCTCAAGTTGATTTCGTTGATATTGATGCGCGTACTTACAACTTGTGCCCTCAAGCCTTGGAACGGAAGTTGGTAGTTGCCGAAAGTGAGGGTCGCTTACCAAAAGTCGTTGTACCTGTGCACCTTTGTGGTCAGTCTTGTGACATGCATGCGATTCATGCTCTTTCTAAACGCTTTGGATTTAAAATTATTGAAGATGCCTCACACGCCATCGGCGGTAAATACATGGGTGAACCTATCGGCAACTGCCGTTACAGCGACATAACCGTCTTCAGTTTCCATCCAGTCAAGATCATCACTACCGCAGAAGGTGGAATGGCGCTGACAAACTGTGCTGAAGTTGCCAATAAGTTGGCGCTTTTTCGAAGTCACGGCATCACCCGCGATCCCGTGCAAATGACCCATGAAGCTGATGGCCCTTGGTATTATCAGCAGATCGAACTTGGTTTTAACTATCGAATGACAGAGCTACAGGCCGCTCTTGGTTTAAGTCAGATGGGCCGTTTGAAAAGCTATGTCGCACGCCGCCACGAGCTAGCAAGCCGTTACGACGAATTGCTGGCCGAGTTGCCTGTCATAAAGCCATGGCAACATCCAGATAGCTACTCTGCTCTTCACTTGTACGTGATTCGCCTTCAAATGCACCAAGTCACACATAGTCATCTGCAAGTCTTTACATCCCTACGCGAACAGGGCATTGGTGTCAATCTCCATTACATCCCCGTTTATACCCATCCCTATTACCAGGCAATGGGCTTCGATCCGTTAGATTTTCCAGAAGCACAGCGGTATTACGCCGAAGCGATTAGTTTGCCCTTGTTCCCGATGATGACCAACCGTGATCAAAATGAGGTTGTCAAAGCCATTAGAGCAGTGATAGATGTATGAATTAAAAGCATATTTTGGGCAGTGAGGGCAATCTTTGACTTACACATTAACGCGAGCAGACATAAGTGATTACCAACACGTGTGCCGATGGAAACTCGATTAACTTTAATAAGTGTCGTCTTGCTTTTGGCGGGGTGCGGTTCGGACTAACTTAAGAGGTCGTCAACTTAGTTGGTAGTGTCAGCATTTAGAACGCAGGTAACAACATTCTTACCGCCGAGTTGAACGGCATTGATACCTTGGATACTAATTTATTAGGGTGAAAGTCACAAAACTTCACTTTAACTTGAATAGTAATGTGACCAATTCATACTCCTTCAGTTCAATAGATATCAATTTGCCCAGATAAAGTATCTCCAAAAGTGGAAGAATTTCGCACTCTTTTCGATAAATAAATGATATGCATTTAAATAGAGTTTTTGAATTTTTGGTATTTCATAATAAAAAGCTAATTTAAATATAATCATAAAATGTACATAATAAGTATTTTTAATGAATTGCTGCTATTGTGGCGTAATGGTGGTTATGCTGCCTACCACAATATTGGAAGGCCGCTATCGCTGGGTGACCAGCGACGCATTTATTGGGAAATTGAAGAAGAATTTGAAATCAAATGGGATATTTATTATCTTAAAATGACATTGGCCGTATCTCTTTATCCGAGAATATCAAAGTTTTTTTTACTTATTCTAGGAAATTATTATTTGTTACGGTTTGTGCTAATAAACAGAGGGTGGGTGTACCAAGCTAACTATCCTACTAAATCTTCAATTTATGAGGTTTATTTTCGAGATAATGAAAGAGATGATTTGAGGCCTTTTCTGGGCCATCCTGAGTGTTCAATTAAACGTCAAAAAAAAAGCGATATTTTCAATTCATTTCGACACATTAGATTTCATTTGACATTTAAAGGCTTATTTTTAAATAGAGTTAGTTTCCTGGCAAGTAAGTTCAAAGATTTAAATCTTCCAGAGACAATTATACTCTTCGAGGGTCGGTCACTGGAGTATCGCTCACTATATTCATACGTGCGTTATTTTTCCAGAAGCACCAATGTGGAATTTTCTTGGAGGTATCCAACTGGTGGAGTTCTATATGAGATTGCAGATCTCTATGGACAATCAAATCTTGATTACCCAGGACGGCTACATCGTAATTCTTATCGCAAGAATAAATTCGTGGAGCTTGCCAAAAAAGTTTATTTCGATAAAGATGTATTAATAGTTGTACCTACATTTAATTCTTTAGAAAAAATTTTAAAGTGGTTGCGAAAAACTGTTAGTATAATAATTGCTCCGCGGTATTTTTTTTCTCTACATCCTTCATACCAGAATTTAAGGTCAATGCTTGCCGAAGAAAATTACGCAACTATCGATGAATCCAAGTCTGAATATATGAATAAATATGATACGTTTATAGGCTGTTATTCGACGCTGCTTTTGCAAGCAGCTGAACAAGGTAAGGCAGTAATGGCCATAGGGTATGGCCATGAACAGCTGGAAATAATGAATGCGTCGCTTTCTGACTTGACTATCTACGATGCAAGGGCTCTTGCAAGTGCTTGTACGGGCAGCTAAGCCTCGCGGTGTATATCAATTGGTGGACTTAATGAGTGTAATCAGCAGGAAACTTGATGCCTTACGCCGTGTAGGTTTGCTTCGAACTCTACGCTGTAGAGCTGTTCGTCTATGGCTAGGTTTTCTGGCTTGGTACTTTAGGTTCGATCCGTGGCACGCTGATGCACCCTATTGTTGCCGTACGTACAAAAAGACTGTTGTTGATCTGGTCAACAGCCTCGCACCTAATTCGGTGATCGAAATTGGTTGCGGCCTGGGGGAGTTGTTGTACCGAATCCATTCCTCGCGGCGATACGGTTACGACGTCGATCTGGGGGTGATCCGTGCTGCCCGGATTCTCCACGGTAGCAAGATTTCCTTTTTTCACGGTGATGCCACGAAGGTAGAGCAGAGTGACATAGACGTATTGATACTTGTCAACTGGATACATGGCCAAAGTCCGGTAGAGCTTGAGGGCCTAGTCAAGCCGCTACTTAATAGGGTACGCTATCTGGTACTTGATGCAATCGATCCTGATGGGCCTGATTCATATCGCTACAAGCATGATTTCGCCTTCTTGGAGGGTAAGGCGAAACGATTGTCCATTACCCGAGCGCTGGATGAACCCAGAAGTTTTCATCTTTACAGGGTAATTGCATGAGTGCACGGTATCTGATTCGAATGGATGACGCTTGTGACACAATGGATCGACATAAGTGGCAGCTTGTCGAGAAGATCCTTGATGAATTTGGCGTGAAACCAATTGTTGCAGTTGTACCAAATAATCAAGACATTGATCTCATGATCGATCCGCCAGATGTCAAATTTTGGGACAGGGTGCGTGACTGGAAGGCAAAAGGTTGGACGATTGCCATGCACGGATATAACCATCTAATGCATCCAACCGAGAGCGAGCTTCTTTTACCCTACTACAAACGAAGTGAGTATGCTGGACTCAACTATGAAGAGCAGGCCACAAAAATTAGAAAATCCTGGTACCTTTTCCAGGACCAAGGTGTCGAACCAAATGTCTGGATAGCACCTGCGCATTGTTTCGATGCGCTGACACTCAAGGCCATCCACAACGAGACAAGTATCCGAGTGGTCAGTGATGGCATTGCATGGGATGTCTATTACGAGCATGATTTTTTTTGGATACCGCAACAGCTATGGGGATTGACAGAGAGACAGTCTGGGCTCTGGACAGTCTGTCTTCACCCCAACATGATGACTGAGGAATCAATTACTTTATTGAGGCAAGCAATTCGAGACCATTACCAGGATCGGATCATCAGTTTTGAGGATGTTGATCTGAAAAAGCAAAAGAAGTCACTTCGGGGTCGCCTCTATCATGCATATTTCTGGGGCCGAAGACGAGCTTCGGCTTGGTTGCGATCCATTTACGGTAACTGACGACCTGAATTATTTAACCTATAAATGATGACTAATATAAAAGCGGGTACAAGAAGAAAAATACTTGTTACAGGTGCAGACGGATTTATCGGCTCTCATCTAACTGAAACCTTGGTTCGCGCAGGACATGACGTCCGAGCTTTCGTGCTTTACAATTCATTTAATTCTTGGGGTTGGCTGGACTACTGCGCTGCAGATGTAAAAGGCCATTTCGAGGTTTTTGCTGGAGATATCCGCGATCCACACGGAGTCAAGGCAGCCATGCAGAGCTGCGATGTAGTGCTACATTTAGCGGCATTGATAGCTATTCCGTATTCGTACCACTCGCCAGACACCTATGTAGATACCAACGTGAAAGGTAGCCTTAATGTAGTGCAGGCAGCTCGTGAGCTCGGCGTAAGTAAGGTGGTACATACTTCAACCAGCGAGGTTTACGGTACAGCACAGTTTGTCCCTATTACCGAAGATCATCCGCTGCAGGGTCAATCACCTTATTCGGCAAGCAAGATTGGATCTGATCAAATTGCTCTTTCTTTTTGCAAGTCTTTTGGCACTCCTGTAGCAGTGTTACGACCCTTCAATACCTACGGCCCACGGCAGTCTGCACGGGCGGTGATCCCTAACATAATTACTCAGATAGCATCCGGCAAACGCATGATTAAGCTGGGAGCCTTGCAGCCAACTCGCGATTTTTCTTTTGTGGAAGACACTGTTCTTGGTTTCATTTCTGCAATGGACTGCGATGCAATAAATGGAACTGCTACTAACATCGGCAGTGGTTTTGAAATTTCGATTCGGGATACAGTCCGAACTATTGCGGAATTGATGGGGGTTGAGGTCGAAATTGAGTGTGACCCTGTTCGTCTTCGGCCTGCAAACAGTGAAGTGGAACGACTTTTTGCCAGTTATGACAAAGCAGAGCAATTAATGGGCTGGAGGCCAAAATTCGGTGGGCTGCAAGGATTTAAACAGGGGCTAGCCAAGAGCATTGAGTGGTTCACCGACCCGGTTAATCTCGCCCGTTACAAGATCGACACTTACAATCTATGACAGATCAGCTGAACTCGAAGGCCGAAACTTTCGTCGATCGGCGAATAAATATTCGGAGTTAAATTTGACGTCCAAGCGTGCAATTATTCTCGCGGGTGGAAAGGGCACACGCCTAAGACCCTATACGGTTGTCTTGCCAAAACCGCTCATGCCTATAGGAGAATATCCAATCCTTGAAGTTGTGGTCCGACAGTTGGCCCGCCAAGGCTTTGATCGTATTACCATGGCTGTGAACCATCAGGCAGAGTTGATCAAGGCCTTTTTCGGAGATGGTTCCAAATGGGGTATTTTTATCGACTATTCTCAAGAAAATCAACCTCTCGGTACTATGGGTCCGCTACGGTTAGTAAAGGATATTCCCGAGAATTTTCTTGTCATGAATGGCGATATTCTCACGGACCTGTCATTTTGCACTTTTTACGAACAACACGTGAGTGCAAATAGACTATTCACCATCTCTTCTCACCGGAGGGAACAACTCATTGACTACGGTGTGCTGGAATCCAATGAGAGTGAGAATCTTATCGGTTTTCGCGAGAAGCCTAAAACTAAATACGAGGTAAGTATGGGCATTTATATGCTCAGTCGCGAGGTATTGCGATTCATACCAGATGGCATTCCTTACGGGTTTGATAACCTGATGTTAGATCTTCTCAAGGCTAAACAACACGTGACTGTGAGAAGTTATGATGGTTATTGGCTGGATATTGGGCGACCTGATGATTACATGCAGGCCATTGAGCAATTTGAAGGAATGAGGTCGAAGTTTATCGATGGCTAGCGTTCTGTTGACAGGTGCAACTGGCTTTATTGGCAAGCATTTAGTGAAAAGACTTCGGGCTCTCGACCACACAGTATTTGAGGTAAACAGGCAATCTGGAGATATTGCATCTCAAGAAATTTGGGCTACCTTTCCACCAATGGAAGTTGTTGTCCATTTGGCGGCAAGAACTTTTGTACCAGATAGTTGGAGGGACCCAACTGGTTTTGTACGCACGAACTTTAATGGAACGATGCAGGCCCTAGATTATTGCAAAATCCACAAGGCTAAAATGATATTTATTAGTGCATATTTGTATGGTATTCCTGATGCACTGCCAATTCCTGAGTCGTCAGCATTGCGCGCAAATAACCCGTATGCCTTTTCAAAAAAAATCGCAGAGGATGCATGCAGATTTTATTCAGAATACTTCGGAATAGACATTACCATTTTACGACCATTTAATATTTATGGGCCTGGGCAAAATGAAAAGTGGTTAATTCCATCGATTGTAGAACAAGTACGTAAAGGTAAGGTAATTGAAGTTTTGGATTTAGCACCTAAACGTGATTATGTTTACATAGACGATTTCAACGATGCTATTACCAAATCTTTAGATAAAATCAATGGATTTAATGTATTCAATATTGGGTCAGGTCAAAGCTATTCGGTTGAAAGTGTTATAGAACTAATTCAGTTTGCAGAGGGCTCAAATATACGCGTTAGTTGCGCGGGTGAGCGACGCCCGCAGGAAATTATGGACACAATAGCGGATATTAGTCGGGCGCGCCAAGTATTAGGTTGGTCTCCTAGATGGTCACTATCCAATGGTATCAAAGCCGTTGTAGAGGCTAATAAAAATTGACCATCCTATGATAGAAAAAAATATAGTCATTTTCACTGATACCTACCCTTATATAAATGAAGGTAATGCTGAAGCTGTAGCTCTAAATTCGCTTGTTCCGACTCTTGTCCAAGTATTCAAGGCAGTGATCTTGGTACCAAGATTAAAAGGGGTATATAAAGGTTTTTTGCCAACTAATGTTTATCTCGTAGAAAATCTTCAAAAACATTTATCAAACAAGTTTTTGAAAGTACGCTATGGTGCATTCGCTTCCGAAGTTTATAGAGAGTTAATGACTTACCCTAAGTATAAGTGGTCTCTGCAACTGTTGAAGGAATTAATAGGCTATTGGGGCAGTGCAAAAATTGTAAAAAATTGGTGTCGTAATTACATGCCAAAGCTCAAACTAACCAGTGAAAATTGTATTCTTTACTCTTTTTGGTTCGATGCGACTGTATTTGGAGCGTCAATGTTTGGAAAGCTAGAGCATTATGCTGTCGTCACAAGTGCCCACGGATATGATTTATTTGAGTTTCGCCATTCGCATTCTGTCATACCATTCCGTCGCTATTCAATGGAGTTGATTGACGAAATATATCCAGACTCATTTGCCGGTACAAAGTATCTAATCGATAAATATCCGAAACACAAAAAAAAAATAAACACATTTCTCACTGGAACAACCGACCCCGGTTTTTATTGCACGCCTTCCAATGATGGAGTTTTTAGAATTTTAAGTATTTCAAGAATTCATCCGGTCAAGCGACTAGACATGATCCTTGATGCCGTATTGAATTTTGCTGAAAAATTTCCGGATTTGAAAATAGAATGGAACCATATAGGTGGTGGCCCTGACTTACCTTTGTATCAGTCTAATGCGAAATCAAAAAGTACACTTAATTCAAAGATTGTGTTTCATGGGGCCGTAACGGATGCTGAGTTAAAGAGTATCCTTAAAAACAATCCTGTAGACGCTTTTGTAAACTCAAGTTCAAGCGAGGGTCTTTCAATTGCTCTTATGGAAGCTATGAGTATGGGAATACCTTTAATTGCGACTCGTGTAGGTGGAAATATTGAGTTGCTTAATGGTAACAATGGTATTTTGCTTTCAAAATCAGTTACGGCTGGTGATTTGGCTGAAGCTTTTGAATATTTCGTTGTAAATCCGGAGAGAGTAAAACAGTATCGATCAAATAGCCGATTGTTTTGGGAAAAAAATTACAGTGCTACAATTAATTATTTGAATTTTAGTCATCATTTGTATAATATATCTCATAGAATCCAGTAACTACAGAAAATTGCTATCAGCTTTATTTTCCATTAATAGCGGTTTATAAATAATTCGTTCTACATATGCCTCAATGTAATAATTATAATTATTTCTAAAAATCGCAAATAATTTTTGAGCAAATTTTTTATAATTAAACTATTTCTGAGATATTTTAAAAATTATTAGATATAAATCATGAATAAATTTCAATAAATATAGTGAGAAGATAGATGTTTAATTTTAAACGAATTAGCGATGTTGAGTGGAATATAAAAACGCATAATCAAATAGCGCAAAAATATGAACGCATGCATGGTGAAATCTATAATGATCTTGAACAGGCTCGTCTGAAAAGTGAGTTACAAAGTGCGCTGTTGAATATTAGAACTTCAAACCCTATAAAGCTGGCGCTGGATTTTGGTTGCGGTGCTGGCAATTTAAGCAGGCAACTTTCTAGTCTGGGTTGTGATGTTTTAGCAGGTGATATTTCACAAGGTTTTTTAGATCTCGTAGCTTCTAGAAGCTATCAGACTAAAGTTGAAACAATTAAGTTGAATGGTATAGATCTTTCAAACATTACCGATGAAAGCGTCGATATGGTCGCAACTTATTCAGTTTTGCATCATGTTCCTGATTATCTCGGTATTCTCAAAGAATTTATGCGAGTGTTGAGGCCTGGCGGTATAATATTTATTGATCATGAGCTATCTGAGGAGTTTTGGCTTAAAAGTCATATATATCGTAATTTTGAGTTAGAGATAAAAAAAAATATGCCAATAAATTATCAAAAATATTTGATGCTAAGCAATTATTACGATTGGTTTATTAGGCGATTTATTAATCCCAGATATCATCGGGAGGGTGATATACATGTATTTGAAGATGACCACGTTGAATGGAGTCGAATTGTTGAATCTTTATTTGCTGCGGGCGGGCAGGTTGTGGTTAATAAATCATATCTACTATTTAGACGGAATTACGATGTTGCTATTTATGACGCATACAAGGACAAAACAGCTGATATGCATGTGTTAGTTGTTAGGAAGCCTTTATGAAAACTATTATCGTTCTGGATATGACCTTCACCCTTAAAATGTTCAGGGAAAGGCAGTTGGGGCAGGCGTTGGAGAGCTTGAAGCTGGGTGGCTATTTTGATAGGGTGATATCGGTTCATCCTTTGGCTGGATTGTTCGAGTTGGGGGATGGGAGGTTTGGCGAACCCGTGATCACCCAACTGGATGGGTCACTTATGTTTGTGGAAGGTAAGATCGGTGTCAGCAAAATATTGAGCTTCATGCCTCCGGTGAACTTCCTACTGGCGCAAATTAGGTTGGTGCGGCTGTTAATTCGAATGGGCAGAACGTACAAAGTGGATGTGATACGAATTGGTGATCCTTATTTTCTTGGCTTGATGGGATTATTTTTGGCAAGACTAATGAGAGTGCCTTTGGCGATTCGGGTGGGTTTTCGATACGATGAAATTTTCCGTGTAACAGGAAAGCCAGTGAATTCGCGGTTGTTCTTTTTTCGTTGGGTAGAAAAAGCAATTGAGCGATTTATATTTCCACGTTGCGATTTAATTGCAGGAGCTAACGAAGATAACATGCGCTATGCGCTGGAGAACGGTGGACGCTCTGAAGTTGCAACAATTTTTCGTTACGGCAATTTGATACATCAAAATCACTGGCAGAATCCAAATGAACGGGAAAGTGCAGAGCAAATTCTTGCAGAATACAAACTTCGAGATGAAAAATTTGTTATCACAGTAGCTCGACTTGAGCCGATGAAATATGTAGAGGACGCGATTCGTGTTGTTGCTGAACTTGTTCGCCGAGGTCACCCTGTTAAGGGGCTTTTTGTTGGGGATGGGTCTTTGCGAAAAGAATTTAAGCGTTTTGCAACCACACTAGGTGTCGAAGATGCAGTGATTTTTGCTGGCAATCATAATCAGGAGTGGCTTGCTAGTGTTTTGCCAAGAGCTACAGTTATTGTTTCGCCGCATATGGGAAGAGCACTAACTGAAGCAGCGCTTGCGGGAGTGCCAATCGTCGCTTATGACTATGATTGGCAACGAGAAGTGGTTGTTGATGGACAAACTGGATTTTTGGTGCCGCACAAAGATTGGATGGGGTTATCCGACAAGGCAGAGTATTTACTAACTCATCCGGCTAATGGAAAAATAATGGGTGAAAATGCGCGTGAAAAGATTTTAGAAATGATGAATCCTGAAAGATTGGAGCGTCATGAAAAAAATGAATACTCAAAACTGTTTAAGCGGTATTCTCTGAAAAAGGTAGTGCTGTGACACCATTGAAAAAAAAGTAATGAACAGCACAATAATAAAACGTCTATTTAAACAAACGATTCCTCTTTTGCCAGGTTATCAATCCTTATGCTTCGTTCTGCAAAAACATAGACCAAAAAAATGGGAATGGATTGACAGAATTCCAGTAAAGCCAGGTATTCTAGTTTTGGTTCACTCATCAGTTGGTAGCTTTTACATGAGTCGTCCAGAACGGTGCAGCATTGCAAAAAAGTATTTTTGGACACGTGGGATCAGAGAACCTGTTGAGGACAGAATAGCACTCAATTTGTTTGCAAGTTTGTCAAAATACTCAAATGCTGTTCTTGATATTGGAGCTAACTCTGGCTTGTTTTCCCTAGTTGCCGCCAAATCAAACCCAGATGCCCAAATTTTCGCATTTGATATCCTACCGGAAGCCTATCATGTACTTGTTGATAACCTGATATTGAATAATTTGCTTGGAAAAGTTGATATTCAACTAGTAGGTGTTGGAGAAAGTGCGAAGATATTTTATGCGCCTTTCAACAATATTTCGAGCGAAATGCCTAGCAGTCTGTCGCTGGACAGCAAAGCGATAAATGATGATCAAGTTGAAGTATCAATAAAATCGCTCGATGAAATATGCGTTCCACGTCTCGTCGGGAAAACTCTATGTATAAAAATTGATGTAGAGGGCACTGAAGTTGATATCTTTATGCATGGTAGCGAAACTTTGAGGGTAATAAAGCCCGATATCATTTGCGAGGTACTTCCCAGCGCAAGGCAGTTCGATATCTACGACCAAATTCTTGACAAATATTCATATCATAAATATCTCATTACAGATGTGGGATTGAAACGCTTTGATCAAATCAAGCCTGATATGCGTTTTAAAGATTGGTTCTTCACAACGAAAAACAATTTTGATATTGATATCGGAGAATTGATGCGGTAGTGGACGTAGCCGTCCACGAAATCGTTGCAAAGTATGTGTCCGGCAAAAATCCTCGAAGGAAATGACCGAATCAGCCTATTTGAGAAAGCTGAAGGTTTGACCATTGGTAAATCTGAATTGTTTCATGGCCGCTATTCTTCAAAATTACAGCATCTTATTTCCATAATTTTGGTACTTAAGGCAGGGGCAGGTCAAATATTTAGACCTCCTATAATCTAGCTAGACATTATTTGAAATTTATTTAAATTAGCTCTTTGTGATTTGAATGAAACTATTTTGAGGTGAATTGATAGCTTGTCCTAGTAATTCGTGAACTTTTAAAAAAATTCAAACACGTACTGGTTAATTTCCAATCATTCAAATCTGCTTGTGTCCTCGAATAAATTTATTCACCTTATCCCATATGATGGCATTGGTGGTGTAGAACGAGCTGCTGCTTCTATGCGCCATGTATCTACAGAGGGCATTGATTTTCAAGTTGAAACCATATTCCCACCAAAGGCTGCAGAGAGTCGGTGGATAATTTGGAACCCATGGTATTTCTTGTGCGCTGTGGTGCGTTTGTTGAAATCTCGGCCGAATATATTAATTGTTTCCTTGTGGCGCGCCTATTTTGTTGGTATTTTAGTAAAATTACTGCGGCCAAAGTTGAGGTTGGTGGTTTTCTTGCATCTTCCGCACTCTGTCCACAAGCTAGACAGGTTTTTTACTAGGGTGGGGGTATTTCTTGCTTTTAGAGTTTGGGCTGATTCGAAAGAAACATTAAAACGGCGTGTGCCAGACTTGAAGGTTGAGAAAGGATATGTCATTTCCTTCGTGACAGATCGTATCGCAGCCTTGCCATCGGCGTCTGTGCGTCCGACTTTTGTGTTTTGGGGCCGTCTTCATGCGCAAAAAGGATTAATTCGTGCCATTAAAATTTTCGCTGCCATCAAAACTCGATGCCCCATCGCACAGTTCTGGATCATAGGTCCTGATGGTGGAGTACTTGATAGAATTGAAAGTGAGTTAGCGGTGCTAGGGCTTGGCGACGCAGTGCATTTACTGGGGCCAAAAAATTTTACCGAGATCCAACTATTAGCTGTTAATGCTTCGTTTTATCTGCAAACCAGCGAGCTAGAAGGAATGGCAATGTCGGTGGTCGAGGCTATGCAGCTAGGTTTAGTGCCGGTGGTCACGCCGGTAGGGGAAATAGCACAATATGCCCGCCATGGTGAAAACGCATTGGTGGTGTCTGATGAGTCAAGTACAGTAGAAGATATATTTAAACTATTGGAAAACGATTCACTTTATCAGTCAGTGCGGGGACTCGCAGTTGCTACATGGGCAGATCAGCCACTTTATATAAATTCAGTTCTGACTGCTTGTGACGAAGTGCTGCGAGCTAACATGCCTAGTGATGTGAAATGAACAATATCGAAGATAAAACCGTAGCGAGCTTTGGAGATGAATGGTCTCGCTTTGATCAATTTCGCATGTCGGAAGCGGAAGCTCTTAAAGACTTTGATGAATATTTTTCTAGTTTTACCATGGAGCGAATTTCCACAAGATGCAGTTGGTTTTGACATGGGTTGCGGTAGTGGTCGATGTATTCGATTTGTTGCGCCGAAAGTTGGTCGTTTGAACTGTTTCTATCCGTCATCAGCACTCCAAGTGACGCAGAATGCGTTGGCTCAACAAAGCAATGTCGTTTTTCACATGGGCACCTTAGATGCATCGGGCTTGGCGCTAGGCAGCCAGGATTTTGGCGGCTCGCCAAGTATTTTACGCCATGTACCGGACACGGCAACCGCTATTCGATCTTGCTCAGCATTGCTCAAACTGCGGCGCTGTTACTTTAGTTGTATTGCGCGTTCGATAATCGGCTCTTGTGTTTCCGAGCCTTGTGTCGTATTTCGGAGTGGGGGCGTCGTTTGATGCACCACTTGCCACCGACGTTCAAGCATCTAACTACAGATATCATCGCTGCGTTGGTATGTTGGCCGCTGGCCCGCTTAAGCGGTGTGCTGGAAAAGTTGCACTTTCCGATTCACGGCATGCTTTTGTCTTTCTACCGAAACCACACCTTCTACACCTTGCGTTCGGACGCTTGTGACCGGTTTGGTACGCCGTTGAAACAGTGTTTTACTCGAGGTCAGATTGAATCGATGCTGCTAAAGTCGGGCTTGGTTGATATGCAGTTTTCCAAAGCTGATCCGTATTGGTGTGTGGTCGGCCTTAAGGACTAACCCTATGTGTGGTATTTCGGGCATTTGGCATTGTGGAGTCATCAGGCAATCAACTACAAATCTATCCAACTTAGTTGGGCGAATGGCCGATGCCTTAAGATTGCGCGGGCCGGATGATGTCGGCACTTGGGCCGATTTAAAAGCAGGCATAGCCATGGGGCATCGGCGACTGGCCATTGTGGATTTGTCGCCTGCCGGTCATCAGCCTATGTCATCGAGCAGTGGTCGTTTTGTGATCGCTTTCAATGGCGAGATATACAATCACCATGCACTGCGAAAGGAGTTACAGACCCTTAATGCGGCCCCAAACTGGCAAAGCAATTCCGACACCGAAACGCTTTTGGCAGCAATTGAGCATTGGGGTATTGAAGTTACGTTGCAGAGATGCGTTGGTATGTTTGCTATCGCGCTGTGGGATAAAAAAAACCAAAAGCTCTCACTGGTTCGCGATCGCTTTGGTGAAAAGCCTTTGTACTACGGTTGGGTTGGTAGCGAGTCAGATCGATCGTTCGTTTTTGGGTCAGAACTCAAGGCCTTGAAAGCATACCCGGGTTTTGATGCATCAGTATGTCGTCAGGCGCTTGCCCAGTACCTGCGGTTCATGTATGTACCCGCTCCTCGCAGCATTTATCAAGGAATTTATAAGCTGGAGCCAGGTTGCATACTTAGTATAGTTGGCCTGCCACCGTCTGATGCGCCTATAAATCCTTTGCGGCCAAACCAAGTACATGGAAGTGTTGTGTTGCAGCGCTGGTGGTCATTGGCCAGTGCGGTGGAAGCTGGTGTTTGCAATCAAGTTACTGACGAGGCCGAAGCGTTAGATCAGCTTGAAGAGCATCTTGCAGAAGCTGTCAGCATTCAGTCTTTGGCTGATGTTCCTCTCGGAGCATTTTTGTCTGGAGGAGTAGATTCCTCTTCGATTGTGGCCCTGATGCAGCGTCAGTCATCTCGCCCTGTCAAAACCTTCACAATTCGTTTTGACGAAGCGGGTTTTGATGAGTCGGTATATGCCCGCGCCGTGGCTAAACATTTAGGCACAGACCATGAAACAATGCGCGTGACCTCGCAAATGGCCCAAGATGTGATTCCCACCCTGCCATGGATTTATGACGAGCCTTTTGCAGATTCCTCACAAATACCTACTCATTTGGTTTGTCGCGCCGCTAGTCAGCGTGTAAAGGTGGCCTTGAGTGGAGACGCGGGCGATGAGCTATTTGGAGGTTACAACCGATACTTTTGGGGGCCGCGAATCTGGAAGCGCCTGAGGGTGTTGCCCTTACCTGTTCGCAAACTTTTATGTAGTGCCATGGCGGCTTTACCGGTCTCTGGTTGGAATGCCCTAGGGGCAACTTTTTTAGGGCGAGGTGACGGCGTGGGTCACTTGGGTGATAAGGTCCACAAATTGGCAAATCGGTTGAGTCATGTGCGCGATATTGATAGCCTGTATCGCAGTCTGGTCAGCGAGTGGGCAGACCCTGCCGATTTGGTCTTGGGTGAAAACGGCGTAAGGATTATCGAACCAGCTAGCCTTTTGGACGATCATTTGCCTCGGACAGAAATGGAGCAACCATTGCCCATGATGTATAGGGACAGCATGTCCTATTTGACCGATGACATTTTATGTAAGGTAGACCGTGCTGCCATGTCCTGCAGCTTGGAGACAAGGGTGCCATTTTTGGACCACCGGGTTGTGGAGCTGGCTTGGCGGCTACCTTTGCATATGAAGTTGAGAGACAATTCAGGCAAGTGGGCGTTAAGGCAGGTGCTTTACAAATACGTACCCAAAGAATTGATTGAGCGGCCAAAGGCGGGCTTTGCTACACCTATTGGGCAGTGGTTGCGAGGGCCATTGCGTGAATGGGCTGAAAACCTGCTTAGCGTGCAGCGCTTGCAGACAGAAGGTTTTTTAAGGCCAGAACCCATTCGTCAAGCTTGGGCCGAACATTTGTGTGGCAAGCGAGATCACACGGCCAAACTTTGGGCGGTGTTGATGTTCCAAGCTTGGCTGGAAAAGAACCACTGACATGACACTTTATTGGTTGCTCTTGTTGGTGCCTTGGTTGGCTGCCATAGGGAGGCCGCGTGTCGTTGGTGAATCGCTGACAGAGCGATCATGGGGGCTCAGCTTCCAGATTTATTTTGTGTTGTTGCTTCTACTAATAGGGTGGCGGCATCAAGTGGGTGGTGATTGGGGCAATTACTTGCCAACGATTGATGCCGCATTGCAACAAAGTTTTGCTGAGGCAATGGCACAAAATGGTGACACGGCTTACAAAGCTTTGACTTGGTTGTCGGCCCATGCTGGAGCGGACATTTATGGTGTAAATCTTGTTTGCGCCTTGGTGTTCGCTTTTGGTTTGATGGTTTTTTGCCACAACAGTCCCCGACCTTGGTTGTCTCTAGCAGTGGCAGTGCCCTACTTGGTTATCGTGGTTGCCATGGGTTACACCCGTCAAGGGGTTGCCATTGGCTTGGTCATGCTGGGGCTTGTGGCGCTTGATAAAGGTAGCATGGCCAAGTTTTTGGGATGGGTCGTGCTTGCGGCTTTGTTTCATAAGACGGCTTTGATTTTGATCCCCATGGCCATTTTTGCAGGACGTAAAAATTGGGTGGCTTTGACGGGTGTACTGCTGACCGCAGTGTTGCTGTTCTTCTTATTGCTGTCCGAATATGTCGACAACTTGGTTGCGGGCTACATCACAGATCAATATTCCTCGTCGGGTGCGGCTATTCGTATTGCCATGAACGCAGTTCCTGCGGTTGTGTTTTTGGTGTTTCGCCAGCGGTTTGATTTGACTGACGCTCAAAGAACATTTTGGACCTGGATGTCATTCGGGGGGCTTGCGTTTATTGGCTTGCTGGCTGTCTCACCTTCCTCCACAGCGGTAGACAGGGTGGCTCTCTACTGGATTCCCCTGCAGCTGTATGTTTGGTCACGGTGGCCCGCGGCTATGGCTCGCAACCATAATGCGCAGCTTCCTTGGCTAGTTGGTGTGTTGTTGTATTCGTTGGCTGTGCAGTTTGTCTGGATGTTTTATGCAGACCACAGTCATTTATGGGTACCGTACCAGTTTTATCCTTGGGTTTGGCTCTTGCAATGAAGGTGATGATTGCTCTCAATTCAGCCTGGAACCTGTTGAATTTTCGAGCCGGTTTGATTCGGGCTTTGCTGGCCGGTGGTCACACGGTTGTGCTGATCGCGCCGGCTGACGAGCACGTGCCTGCCTTGCAGGCTTTTGGGGCAAGGTTTGTGCATTTGCCTATGCGCGCGCACGGCACAAACCCTTTATTTGAACTTATGCTGCTATGGCGCTTTGTGCGCCATCTTCGGCGCGTGCAGCCAGATGTGCTGATGGCCTATACCGCCAAGCCAAATGTTTATGGCTCAATAGCGGCTCATGCGCTGGGCATTCCTGTGGTTAACAACATTGCTGGTCTGGGCTCGGCCTTTATCAAGGGCGGCTGGCTAGCGCATGTGCTTACAACCCGCTATCGCTTTGCCCTGACCCGCTCGAAGCGGGTTTTTTTTCAGAACCCGGATGATTATCAGCAATTCGTAGAAATGGGTTTGGTGCAAGCTGCGCAATGCGCAGTGTTGCCTGGCTCTGGCGTGGACTTGCAGCGCTTTCGACCAGTACCCTTACCAGGCCTGCGGCATGCGTACAAGGTAGATGGTAAAAGTACGAATGAACGTCGCTTTGTTTTTTTATTGGTGGCGCGCTTGCTCAAGGACAAGGGCGTGCAGGAATTTTCCGAGGCCGCTTGCCTGCTCAAGTCAAGCTATCCTTGGGCCGAATTTGCCTTGCTCGGATTCAAGGACTCTCAAAATCCTAATGCTGTGTCAGAGGAACAATTAGCCTCATGGCAGGAGAAGGGTTGGGTGACCTACTGGGGCAGCAGTGCTGACGTGCGTGGGCCTTTAGCGCTTGCGGATTGTGTGGTCTTACCATCCTATCGCGAGGGTACACCCCGCACACTGCTAGAGGCTGCGGCCATGGGTCGCCCCTTGGTTGCCACAGATGTCCCCGGATGTCGTGAGGTTGTGCAACATGGCTTCAATGGTTTTCTGTGCCGGCCGTGCGACTCGCAAGATCTCGCCGATCGAATGCAAGATATATTGCAGATGCCAGCTGATCAGCTAGCTAAAATGGGTCAGTCGAGTAGGCTATGGATAGAA
>JACCED012077709.1_pt1 | contig 48833 bp, 44 predicted proteins | sample 7455021 | NCBI WGS metagenome assembly JACCED01 (sample SAMN15323456, study PRJNA562643) | freshwater metagenome | isolation source: river surface water | place: USA:Blue River Watershed | collected 2017-08-19
ATAAAACTAATATATCTGATTGGTTTAAATCAAAGTTTGATTCTAGTCAAATTCTTTTAGAAGAAGTTCCAAGAGAAAATTTACATTTGAAAGAATTATGGTCACAATCAATACATACTCAACAACTTAAGGAGCTTTTTTTAAATAATAATAAAACAATTCATCCTGTTGATATTAGACCATTTTTGATTCCTTTTAGTTGGGAAATATTGGGTCTAAATTTGGGTACAAGTTTAAGTATGGATCATACTGGTACTATTATTAATCTTAATACAAGTGAATATGATATGACATTATCTGAATATTTGAGAAAAATCAATAATTTTTTTTGTTTAAAAGATTCTTATTTATTAACAAAGTTACCAAATTATAGAATAGAAAATTTAGCCCACACAAAACTTGGAAAACATTTTATTAAAATCAAAAGAAAATTTTTATTAATATTATTAAAAAATAAATCTATATTAAAACAAAAACTTGGAGAAATTTATAAAAATAATATTCAAATATTGGAGAATATTAATGATTTATTAAATGAAATTATGGAATGGTATATTTGTGCTTGTATTGATTTATATAAACATAAACCAGTTATTATACATACTGGACTCGCACATTCTGAGCAAGTAGTTGAATGGCTTATAAATTATTATGGTTTTAAATTAATTAACAGTGTTGGAATTAATAAATTAAGTGATACTCAAACAATGTCAATGAATGGTTGTGTTAAATTACCAACCGATCTAGAAAAACAATTTGGTGGATTTAGTGGTTTTTTTAACTAATATAACTAATACAACCATTGAATTAGATTATTTTTAATAAAGTCAGTTGCAATTTCATCAGAATGTTCGTGATGTTCAAATTCAGTTTGGTAAAAGACAATTTTATTATCTTTTTCCATCTTTTTAAGACCAAATAAATCTTTCAAATATAAATTAGTTTGATTAAAGTTTTGAATATTCATATCTTTGTCATAAAAACCAAACCATCCAGAAATGGGTGGATGAATAACTTTATCATTTGTAGAATAGACCAAAACCAATTTATTAATTGATACAAAATTATCATAAAATGTTTGATTAAAATTTCGTTCGTTATTAATAACTGCTAAAAACATAGAACGTGTTGTGTAAAGGTCAATTAGGCTTGGGTTCTTCCAATATTGTCCAGGGGCTAACATTTCTTGAAATGGAGATAGATAATCTAATCCTGATAAAATGAAATCTAGTACTGGAATATTAATAAAAGGTACACCAAATTGTCCTGCTTGTGGACCTGCCAAAGAAATATAATTAATAACTGGTGGATTATTATATAGTTCAATATAAGCCCGAGTAATTAGTGTTCCTTGAGAAAACCCAATGAGATGAAAACCATTTTCAAGTTCTGGGTGAGATTGAACTACTTTATTAAACATATCAACTTGTTCAAACATTGGAGTATACAATGAAGTTTCTTTACCATCACCAACTTCTACATTAAGAATAAATTTAGTTGGAAAAGTTTCTTTTAGTAGATTAACAATATAATCTAAACTTGATGAATCTGTATTAACACCGTGCATCAGAACAATAGGAGTATCCATTAGAGGATTGTATAAATTAGGATTATATAAAATAGGACTTTCTTTATCTTGGATAGTATCATCATCACTATGATCAATAATTTCGCTAATTTCATTAATAACTGGTTTTGGATCATGGTTATTCTCAATAATAACAAAATTAGCATTTTGATTTGTATTTGGGCGTTGTTCTGAAGTATTTTGTACTATAACAGCATCAGTAACATTGACAATATGAGCAAGATTAATACTAGTTAATAGAAAAAGCATTGAAATAGATAGAAATTTATTAAATAAGGCCATTAAATACTAACCAATCAAGTTAAAATAAAAATATTAATCAATTTTTTTAATATATATTATAATTAAAAATCTATGCTAATTATAATAAGTATTAATGAGTAAAAAATATGTTTTTTCAGAATTAGATTATCAATCAGGCGATGGTATGATGACATCAGTATGGGGACCACCTTTATGGCATGTATTACATACAATTAGTTTTAATTATCCAATCAACCCAACAAAAGAACAAAAAAAATATTATTTTAATTTTTATAGTAATCTAAAAAATATATTACCTTGTAAATATTGTAGAGAAAATTTAAGTAATAATTTGGAAAAATTACCCTTGACAATGGATGTATTTAAAAATAGAGAATCATTAAGTAAATATGTATATGAGTTGCACGAAACTGTAAATACAATGTTAAATAAAAAATCAGGATTATCATATGAAGATGTTAGAGATAGATATGAACATTTTAGATCTAGATGTTTAGAAGATCCTAAAAAAATATTACAAAAACAAAAGGAAACTATAGAAAAAGGTTGTACTGAACCATTATATGGGGTTAAATCTAAATGTATATTAAATATTGTTCCACGCGATGACAGATTAAATTCTTTTAATATGGATCCAAAATGTATTCTTAAAAAAGGAGGGAAGAAATCATCTAAGAAATCATCTAAGAAATCATCTAAGAAATCATCTAAGAAATAAAATATTATTCTAATATTTTTCTATGGATTCTATTGGGTAAATTTGTATGAACTCTATTGTGTAATTTAGTTGGATGAATTTTATTGTTTAATTTGGTTGGATGAACTCTATTGTGTAATTTAGTTGGATGAATTTTATTGTTTAATTTGGTTGGATGAATTTTATTATATAATTTAGTTGGTTGAATTCTATTGTATAAATTAGTTGGATGAATTTTATTGTGTAATTTATTATTATTTAGGTAAATTTTTCCAGGTCTAAGTTTTGAATGTATATAAGGTCTATGATGATATATTGGGTGTAGGTGATGTTGATAATATCTATATCTTGGATATGTGTTATAATAATATATTGAACGACCCCATGGATATCCAATATAATAATCATCTAATCCATAATATGAATAAATAATATCCCAATCTATTTCATTTTCATTACCAAATGTGTATAATATTTCATTATTTTTATCTATAATATTTATACCGTCATAATTATTATTTAATATCTCTATTTTATTTATTTTTTTATTATCATCAAAACTATTTATATTATGTATTCCTTCTGATAATTCTACACTTTTTGCACCCGTATCTATATCCTTATAAATAATTCTGACAGTATATTCTGGTGGAACTATTAAAATTAATTTTGTTTTTAATTTAAATAAATTTTTAATTTCATCTTCGTGAATATAAGAAGGAGATGATGGATCTAAATTTATTTCTTTGATAATTTCATCAGAATCATTTTTAATTATTAAAGTATTTTTAATTATATCAAAAGACTCAGGGGCTTCTGATGATTCTACATTTGAATTAAATAATGTTTCACTTTGTGTATACAATATTACTAATGTTACAATAATAAAAAGTAATAATAAGAATGACCACTTCATTATAAAATAATTAGATAATAATTTTATAGTGATTAATTAAGAGAATATTTTTTTATCATATCATTAACAAACATAATATATTTAACTTCAGAATCGTATTGAGAAAGACCTATGTGTTTATTCCATGCATTCCATTTTGTGACTTCTTTCAAGTTTAAAAACATTGGTTTTTCAGTATTTATATTACCAACAGTTGCTTGTTTATATAATCCATATAATTCAATAAGTTCATTATTATCAGGCATTGTTTTTAATCTTTTAACTGTATCTGCAGCAACCAAAAATTCTTTAGAATTTGGCATATTATAATATAATAATTATTTTAATTCTTTAAATTAAATTTTATTCATTGGTAATAGCATTATTCATCATTTCTAATTTAGCATTTAATTCCATTAATTCAGAGTTTGTTAAATTGTGTAGGGCAACATTTTCGTCTTCATTTTCTTGCAATTTAGCTAATTTTTCATTAATATTTTCTGACTCTGATTGTTCATCAGAATCTTTTGGATGTTGTATTTTTGCTTTAGAAGCTTCCATCATTTGTTTTTCCATCATTTGTTTTTCCATCATTTGTTTTTCCATCATTTGTTTTTCCATCATTTGTTTTTCCATCATTTGTTTTTCCATCATTTGTTTTTGTAACATTTGAATATCTTGTTGAGATGGTTGTTGATTTGGTATAGGTAATGGTTGTAATGGTTGATTATTAGCAGTGGGCATGGGTATGGGTAATTGATTATTGGGTAAGAATGAACCAGATACTTTTACAGGTTTTCCATTAGCATCTAATATAAAATATTCTTGGTTCAAGTTTGAATTCATAGATTTGTCTGGATTATTATTTTTATTTTTCATAGTTTCCTTTTTATTTTTCATATAAAAATAATATAATAATAATCCAAGTACAATAACAGCAATACCAATATAAATATATAATTTATTATCAGATACTTTTTTAATAATTGAACTTATTATATTATCTCCATTTGAATTAATATTTGGTTGAACTGGATTAGTTGCATTAATATCAGCAGCAGTATTAGTAATACCAGCAAGATTTGCTATATTACTTAAATTAACTGAATTATCTACAAATGTATTTGTTTGTCCGTCCATATACTTTAAAATAAGATTTTTAAAATGTTATTTAAACTCACTATATTTTATAAATTAAATTTGTTATTTAGTTTTTGAAGAAATTATAATTCAATATCTTTTTCTTCTTCTTTTACTACTTTTGTTTTGGTAGTTTTAGGTTTTGTAGTTTTAGCAGTTGCAGATTTTTCTTTAGTAGTTGTAGTTTTTGCTTTAGTAGTTTTGGCTTTTGTAGTTGTGTCAGATTTTGTTGAAGTTTCTGAAGTTTCAGATATTTCTGTATCTATTTCAACTTCACCATCTTTTTCAGGGTGTACAATTTTAGGTTTAGGTGGTTCCACCATAAAATCTTGTTCTTCAAATGATACAACAACGTCTTTATTATAATTTTTACGATAAATTTCTTCTTCAATTGACTTTTCAATTAGAATACGCATTAACATAATTTTTTGTTTTTGTCCAACCCGACAAGCACGAGCAATAGCTTGGCCTTCAATAGCTCTTGATTCTTCACTTGATGCATTAATTGGTTCAACAAAAAAGATATGTGTTGCTTCAGTAAGGTTAGTACCAGATGCAGCATTCTTAAGACTTAACATAATAACTTTATTATCAGAACCATCATTTGTTTTTCCAGCCTTAAATTTACGAATAGCTGATGTACGAGACCAAACATTACCTTTAACAAAACAGTTTTCAATACCGTTTTCACCTAATGTTTTTCCGACAAGACTCAACATGTCATCCCATTGTGAAAATACAATAATTCTTGTATCTTCTTGTGCAACCAGAAAACGAATAATTGATACAAGTTTACCAAGTTTAGAACCATATTTTTGGATAAGAGGATTTGTCTCTTCTTTAGGTTCTTCTTTCTTGAGATTCATAACAAGCAAGTCTTTACCTGTCAAATCGGCTTTACACATTGGACATCTCTTTTTATCACCAAGACACATTTTAAGACATTCGTAACAGAATAAATGTCCACAAGCAGTTAATGTTGGATTATCTAATTGATCCATGCAAATAGAACAATTTTCTTCATCAATAATTTCAGGTGACTTCATTTTATCTAAGATAGTAAATAGATATTTCGATTCAGACATTTGTGTCTCATATGTTTTTTTGAGCATATGATATTCTTGACGAGCTGGATCTAATTTGGCAAGCTTAATTTTGTAATTTTCATAGTTATTTTTATGATATTCGATTAGTTTATCTTGCATTACAGCCAAATCAACTTCAACATCGCCAAAAATCTTTTTACTAGATTCAACAACTAGAGGATGACAACATAATTGTTGTAAATATTGATCAGTAACTTTACCTTTTTTAGCATCATATAATTGACGTTCCAAGTCAGTAAATTTGAGCCATACAAGTCTTTCTTGATAACCTGGAATTTTAATTTGAGTTTCTACATCAACTTTACGATGTCTGATACAAATCTTGTCAAAAATATTATTCCAAATATATTCTTTATTCATAAAATTCATAATACTATTTGAACGAGAATAATTGGTAGAGTTATTAGAAGAATAATCAAACACAATATCACGATCAGAGTCTTCTAATTTAAGATTAATAAATTTAGCACAGTTCTTAACACCTGTATAGTTAATGAATGGAGTTCCAGATACATACCAATTATAGTTAGCATCTATATTAGAAACCCAATTAGACATATAATTACTAAGCGAAGCTGAACTTAACATTCCACCAAAAATTTCATGACCTTCATCCAAAATTAGACGATGAAAGTTAAAAAATTCAAAAATTGGATTTTCAAGGTCTTTAATTGCAGGAAATCCAACCTTGGTAATTTTATCTTGAATAAATTGTTTAACAATACTGTTTCTATGTTCAAAACTAAAACTAGATGGTGTACATGCTTGATAATGTAAAGTTGGATAGAATTTAAAGTTCATAATGAATTGATGTGAAGTAATAATAATATCTGAATTAATAAAACTATTAAATGTCAACCCATTATAATCATTCTTTGTTAGAATTGTTAATACTTTAAATTGTGGATAGCAACGTTTAATTTCTGACTCCCATTGTTTGGTCAAATGACTTGGGCATAATACTAGGGTAGCCCTTGAATTAATCTTTTCAAAGTTAGTAATATTAGACATTTGAGTATTTGGTAAATTTGCAGGTGCAGGATGAGAAGCTATTAATGCGACTGAACTAATTGTTTTACCTAAACCCATTTCATCAGATAACACACCGCCTTTAGTTTTAACTTTAAATTTAAGTTCTTTATTTGTTCTAGAGTTAGATACGGGATCAAACAAGAAATTAGTACCTTTAAAGTTAACATTATAGCTGTAATTAATAGTATAATTAGTTTGATTCTTTTCAATCTGAAGCATTTTTGCTAATGTTCTTTGTTGATAGTCATATAGCTTCATTTTGAAATCTTTAGGAGGTTTTACTGGATCAAAATATGGAATTAAACTTTTATTACTAAAATCAGTATCAATAAAGTTATCTGATTGTGAAAATAATTCTGATATAATGTAATTTAATGCTAAAGATGTACTAACATATTCTTTTGTTAAATTTGTGTCTACTTTAATTACAAATGTAATATCAAAATAGGTTTGTGAATGCCAACCTTGATATGGTTGGACATTAAATTCAACACTCCATAGAGGAGAATTATTTATAAGTTCAAAAAATAAATACTGTTGAATTTTTCTATCTGGTGAATATTGGGTATAGTTTATTTTTGTATCAAGTTTATACTTGATAATAATATAACCATCTATACTTACCCCAATAATTTCTACATCAGATGGTGCAATATTTTGTCTAGATTCAATTCGGATATAACCTTTAGAAATTTCCATTAATATATCAAGTTTATTATATAAATATGTAAAAAAATCAAATTTTTTGGCTTAATTGGGATGGATTAGTTGGTATTTATTGGAACTAGTTATTTTCACAAAATTCAAAAGGTTCTAGTATTTTTGTATTGGGATGTTGAAATGAAACTGATTGTGCTTTTTCTAATGATGAATAAATACCAACTAATCTAATATTATCTAATTTATTAATAATTCGACCCCTTTCAGACCAAAAATTATTTATTTCTTTTCTGCTTTCTAATTGATTGAATTCATCAATATCTCCAAAAGTTTTACCAAATATAAAACTTGGGCTTGAATTATTTTTTCTATAATTTTGTCTTGATAAATCTAATTCATAATTACCATAATTTAAATTAAAATTTGAATTAAAATTTTGTATATTAGGATAAAGTTCAATAACAACCCATAATTTTATTGAATTCGTTTTATTATTTTCCATTAATTTGATATCATATATATTAGAATATATTTGATATCAATTTTTTAATTAATATATTTAAGACTAGCTAATCCATTTTTAATAACTAGTACATTAAAATTAGTAGCATAACATTTTAATTCATAATTATCATCTAATCTATAATAATTATTGCCACCTAGGAAAAATTTATCTTGTTTAATTTCAACCTGTAATTGTGCATTTTCTAATCTCGAAAAATTACAACCATTATAACTTTTATCTTTGGTTGGATCTAAATTAAAAGAATAAACATACACGTATGATTGTAAAGGATTTTGATAATTTTCATGATTTTGCATGTAATAATAATATTTTGCATCTCTCCATTCAATTCTTTCAATAGAATTAAATAACATTCTAGCTCTAGCTAATAAATGTCTTTTAGGTTCTAAATTCCATAATTTATAATTAAAATTTGGTTTATTCATAAAGGAAGCAGGTGGATAATCTAGTTTTGCAGATAAATTAAAATATTGACCAGACTTTTTATGTTTATTACTTTGAATAAAAAACATTATATCTTTGACAATATGATTAAAGTTAATTTCTAAAGATGCAAAATTTGATACATCTATATTTCTCATTTGAGATTGAGTAATTATAATTTCCCATTCTTTTGTAGCCATAGCTTTTCTTTCTTCTAAATCCAAATAGTAATAATTAGCTTGTAATTGTGCTCCTTCTAATGATACTACAGGATGTGTAAATTCAGAAGTATAAAAATTATTATTAGCATCTAATTCTAAAACACTTACACATTCAGAAAAATTTCTAAATTTAACATCAATATATAATTCTGAATTTTGTAAAGCAACTATTGGTAATGGTTTTTCAACATCATTGCAAAACCAAAATTTTAATGGAATATAAACAGTTTCAGATTCAAAACGAAGATTTGGTTTATTCATATAATCGTCTAAACCCAACATTGCTTTTCTATTCCAATCACTAATATATAAATCAGTATTTAATTGCATATATTCACCATATTGTTCATCAATTAATTGACCATTAATATAAAAACTAACTTTTTCAATCAATATATTACCAATAAAATCAGCATATTTAATTCTATATTTACTATTAGTATCTGTTTCATCTTGTTTAGTAGGAGTATTTAAATTGGCGATAGATATTTTTGGTAATTTTACTATCAAATATAATCCATAAAGCATGTCACCTTTTCTTTCAATATTAAATCTTACAGTATTTGACCAATTAACTTTACCTTCTGGATAAAATAATGTATCACCCTTAGCATATTTATTTTTTTTATCAATATTATAATTAAATACAGATTTTTTATTTGTAATATCAATAACTTCTTCGTCTAATTGACTTTTAGCAACTAATTCCATAATAGAACCATTATTAGACATTTAATTTTAATAAAGTGTAGAAAAAAATTTTATATTTTTATAATTTGTTTATAGCATCAATTATCTTTTTAGAGTTTACATAAAATTTATCATCAATATTAAGTTTAATATAGCTTTTTGGATCTGTTGAATCATTAAATGGTTCATATCTTCTAATTATATCAGATAGTTGAAAACTTTGTTTATAAGAGTCTGTTCTGTTACTGGTAACTTTAACACAATAATCCTTAAATTTTTCAAAAGTATTTGGAGAATCTTTTGAATGAACAAAATCTACGTATAATATTTTATATTTAAATAATTGACTTAATTTAACAATTTCCATTCTAATTGCTTTAATATAATTTTGACCATTTGTTATTATAACGTCATAATTTGCATTTATAGCTTTTGATATTTCTGTTAAATATATTTCATCACCTGATGATTCACTTATTCTTCCTTCAATAAATCTTGTTTTTAAACCATTTGAGGTTTTTAATCTAGTTAAAATTTCTTTTGAAATTGCTGTTTTACCACATCCAGGTAATCCCATAAATACAAGTATAACTTTATTAGGTTCAGATGAAACTACGGGAGATTGTACTGTTGGTGTAGGTGTTTTTGGAGCTTTTGGTGCTTTTGGTACTGTTGTTACTGTTGGTAGTATAGGAGGTTGTACTGATGGTGTTAGTTCTGATGGTGATGATGGTACTAAAGGATATTGTTCTGTTGGTGCTGGTTCTGTCACGGGTACTGGTACCACCGGGGAATTTATTATAGGTTTAGTTGTAGTACCTTTACCTATGTCAACTAATTCACTTAATTCTGCTAATTTAGATAAATGTAAATTAGGTGTAAGAACAATTTGAGGTTTGGATTCGTCTGTTTCAGATGGAATAGCTGGAAGCGCTAATGGTTCTTCATTAACATGTGTTACAGATGTTGAATCTTTATCTGTACCGCCAAATAATTTTGATAAATTACTAAAACTAACTAAATTAGATAAGTTATTTAGTTTAGATAAATTTTTAAAATCCATTAAATATAATTAGATTTTTTTTGATTATCTAAAAAATATTAAATTAAATTTATTGTAAATATTCAAATACTAATAGAGTTATGCCAAATTGTGGACTAGATCTTAATACACGCCACCCACCACCTTTCCAAAATGCTGTCCATCCTTCGTTTTGATAAATAGTTTTAGCTGTTGAAATAATATGAACTTTTTTACTAGGTTGGTCTAGATGATCTAAATGTGTTGATTTATTTCTTAGTGTTTGCATACGAGTTTTAACTACATCTGCAGGTGTACACAATAGAGCAGCTGGTATACCACTAATTGTTCCAGCAATAAATGGGTTTAAACCTTGTTGTTCTTTCAAATACCAATAAGTTGGAAAATAAATTCCACTGAATGGAATATCTCGAAGAAAGCATGCTGATGCACCTGTATATAATTTTTTAATACTCAATGATTTATAATCAATTTTATTATTCATTTGAAGATTAATCTTAATCATTTCATATGGATTAGTAATCATAACTTGAGATGCACCACCAATAAGTCCGCCTAAAATATGTGTTTGTAATTTATCTTTTTGACCAATTGCATTAATTACATAATTATAAGTAAATAGTTTTACAGCTTTTTCAGGTGCAACACCAATCATTTGTGGAACACAACCGCGATAAAATGCCTTAATTCCAGATTGTTTCCATAATTGTTTACAACAATCAAAACCATTTTTATATAATTTATTAGTTATATTATTTTGATTTTGCATTCGTGTTTTGACAACATCAATTGGATAAACAGCAAAAGCACCAACTGAACCTGCTATTAGACCAGCAACAAATGAACTAAGTTTAGGATTAGGTAAAGGATTGTTATTAGAAAGAAATATTTTTGGTTCCATATTATTAATATAATGATTTAATAAATAATAATTTGACATTATTTGATAGAATATTTTGTTTAAAATAATTTAATTCAATTTTTATTTAATATTTTTCTATATTATTATATATTATGAGTCTATCTAATAGATACAAGTTAAAATATGATTTACACGGTGGTATGAGAATAGAATTAGTTGAAACATATAAACAAGAAATAGAACAATTATATAAATTAGTCAAAGATATGTTTTTAGGTAATCCAGTTGTTTTATCTGGTTCTGGTGCAATTTTATATTATTTAATTAGTTTAGGTTATAATGATTTAATAGAAGAAATTATTCAACCATCTGATTTAGATTTATTATTAATAGATCCTTCAAAAAATGCTCTTTTATATAATCATTTTATTGGAGATTTTAAGAAACAAATAGATTCACCTGTACGTAGTGCCACATTTTTGAATTCTTGGACTACTAATAAATTAAAATCATTTGATTTATCAATTGAACCTAAATCTAAATATAATTTAGTTGGAGATATATTTTTGATTGATTTAGATTTATTATTGGAAAATTATGAAGACAATTTAATACCAGAAGTTAGATGTAGAGATTATCTTAAAATAGCTATTATTAAAAAAATTAAAGAAAGATTAGAATCAACACCAAGAGCTGATATAATTATACCCCAATCTAGTACTGTTAAACAAGTATCAAAAACATCTGATGGTTCTGATAGACGGAAATATCCAATTGAATTTTCATCTGGAATGTCTTTTGATTCGCCACCACCTACACGCGTTCAAAGACCCAGACAATCTCGTCCAGAACAATTTGATTCACCTACATTTAATCAAATGAGCCCACTAGTTCGTGCTCAAGTTCAAGACTCTCCACAAACACCACCACCTCCTACATTTAATCCAATGACACCATTAGCTCAAACTCAAGCCCCAATACAAGGATCTCCACAAACACCACCACCAAAATTTAATTTAGGTTTGTTTTAGTTTAGTTTATTGTCAAATAATTAGTTTGTAATATAAAGTTAATCTATTTAGATATAATAATTATGAAATTAGTATATCAAAAATATATTTGTATATTTATTTTATTTATAATTAATATAGTTTTATCTACAACATTTATTTATTATGCAAATAAATGGTATGTTTATATTTTTATTTTAGTATTGATGTCAATAATTAATTCTTTTAATAGTATATTATTGTTAATTGATAAAATGTTATATGGAGACATCAATCACCCTCGTATTCAACCATTAAATTATATTTATGTGATACCATGTTATAATGAATCACATGATGAATTATCACAATCATTAAATTCATTAGTTAACCAAAGAACAGTACCTGGAGATAAAAGAAGTTTACTTATTATTTGTGATGGTATAGTTACTGGAAAATCTAATATAGAATCAACAGATTGTATCTTAAAAAAATTATTAAAAAATAATGATACTCCTCACATACACAATTATACTACTTGGGACAATAAGATTAATATACTAGAAGTATATTCAGGAATATATAATGGCGTTGATTATAATTTGATTGTAAAACATGTAAATTATGGTAAAAGAGATTCATTAGTATTAGCAAGAAAATTATGTTTTAATTTTAATAATAAAATATTGGATGATTCAATGGTATCTAATGAATTAATGCATTTAATTGGTTCAAAATTTGAGTCAATATATAATTCCAATTCTAATATAAAGTATATTATAGGCATTGATGCTGATACTGTTTTTGATTATAATTGTTCGTATGAATTGATATTGTCAATTTATAAAGACCCAACTATATTTGGTTGTGTTGGTTTAGTTGATATTTCATCATCAATGTGTAAATTAAATCCTTTTATTTTATACCAATATGCTGAATATATATTTGCTCAATGCTTAAGACGTCAAGCTCAATCAAAAATAACCCATAAAGTAAACTGTTTATCTGGTTGTAATCAAATATTAAGAGTTTCTGAAGAAACATGTGGAAATGAAATCCTAAGTAAATTTAATTATTTACCAAAAGAAACTGATAATATATTTGATCATATACGTTCATATGCAAGTGAAGATCGTAATCACGTTTGTTTAATGTTATCATTATATCCATATGTAAAAACTGTTCAAACGTTAAAAGCAATCGCGTATACATTTGTTCCAACAAGTTTTAACGTATTTTTTAGTCAAAGAAGAAGATGGAGTCTTGGTGCTAATACAAATGATATGTTATTATTATATTTACCAAATATCAATATATTTGAAAAAATAGGTGCTTTTGTTAACGTCTTAATATATTCTTTGAGTCCATTTATTTTTATAGCTACTATTATATTTATTAAAGCGATTATCACTAATCCATCTTATTTGATGTTATTACTAAGTATAATAATCATAATAACAGGGATATATTCATTATTAATTCCTATTTTTATATTACCAATGACATTTTCTAAAACGATATATTATTATTTTTCACTAGCCATATTTTTTACATTTGGTAGCCTGATTAATTTATTAATATATTTTAATTCTATTTTTAACATGGATGTAATTAAATGGGGGAAGACAAGAAGTATAGAAACATTTAAACAATCTGATCAATCTGGTCAATATGTTCTGAATGAACCAATAAATAATAAAGTTAATCAAAACTCTAATCTTAATCAAGAACAAACAGACTTAGAGTATGATAATGATGTATTTTATGGTTATAATCAAAATATTACCAGTTTAGAAAATGCTGATTATATTCATATAAATACTAGAGAAACTGATGTTTAAAAATATGTACTTAAAGTTATACCAAGTAAAATATTATATAAATAATAAATTATGAATGAATTAAATAAAGATTTATATATAGGTATAGCTGGTTGTGGTTATGTAGGAGGTGCAATATCAAAATTTTTAATTAATAACAATTACAATACATTAATCTATGACAAATATAAAAATATTGGTTCATTCAATATTTTATTAGATACAGATATTATATATATATGTTTACCGACATTATATTCAGAAGAAAAAAAATGTTATGATATGAAAGAAATAGATCAAACTATTCAAATGTTAAATAATGCAAATTATAAAGGAATAATATTAATTAAATCAACTATTATTCCAACATATTGTAGTGAAACCAATAATAAATATTCGAACTTAAAAATCATACATAATCCAGAATTTTTATCTGTTAGAACCGCATATGAAGATGTTATTAATCAGACTCATATTGTTTTAGGTTATACTTCCCAATCTAAAGATTCAATAGATTACATAAAAAAATTTTATTTTAAGTTATACCCAAAATCTGAATTAACAATTTCTGTATTAAATTCGGAAGAAGCTGGATTAATGAAATTAGCATGTAATACTTTTTATGCTGTAAAAGTGCAGTATTTTACAGAAATATATTTGTTATGTGATAAATTAAATATTTCATATGAAAATGTTAAAAATTCAATGTTAAAAAATAATTTTATTAATCCAATGCATACATCAGTACCAGGTCATGATGGTAGTATATCATATGGTGGTACTTGTTTTCCAAAAGATACTAATGCATTAAATCAATTTATGATAGATAATGATGTGATAAATGGTGTAATTAATGAAACAATTAATGAACGCAATATAATAAGAAAAGATTAAATTTAATTAAATACTAATTCACTAATTTTACAAAGTATTTGTTCTGGGATTGGAAGTTTTAGAATATATCCTTTTAATGGATTATATAAATTAATTATTTGTTTATTACTAATAATTAGTTTAATTATTAATTCAACTAATTTTTCTTCAGTAATATTTTTATCTAATGATATTTCTATTATATTTGAATCATTGTACATATCTATATAACAATATGATTTAATTTTATGATTATAACAAATACCACCTACTTTTAGTTCATTAAAATCATTATTCAATTGGTCTAAATTAATTGAATTAGTTATAATTTGATTTTTATTTGGACTAATTAATTCAAGATAATTATTGGGATTTAGATTTAAGTTACTTTTATTATTTTGATCATTTGACATTGACTTCTGGTTTGTTAGTTGTGTATGTAGAATAATTAATTTGATTAAATTTATTAATTGTTCTTTATTATTAACAAGTTTTTCTAATTGAATTTGACTTAAAACTTTTAAATCTGTATGATTATATTTTTCAAATCCAAAATTATCTTTGGAAATAAAATCATCTAAATTATCAGAATTGGATAAATTATCTGGATCAAAAATATTTAATTTAACTAAATTAATAAATTTTAATTTTCTAGATTTTAGTATTTTTTCAATTGATTTATAGTTTTTCTCAATATATATTTCTAATCTGTGAATTTGAAATTGTTGATAAATACACTTGGGTATTAGTTTAAAATTGTAAAATTCATCATATTTAAAAATATTCTCTTCATAGTATTTTTTAGTAACAGTATAAAATATAGTTTGTGATTGGGGTGTTTCAATATATAAATCAATATAATTTAAATCTTGATATATTACACCAATATTAGTAATTTCATTTCCTGATTTTTCTAAAAATTTACTAAAATGTTTAATATCAGATTCAACATCTGATTTAATAATTTTTTCTGGTTTAATTGTTCTAATAAATAGTGGTTCTATATTAATAAAATTACTATTTTCAAAATTTCTACTAATGAGTAGTATTGGATGGTCTTGTGTTAATTTGATTTTAGTTACAGTATATTTACTATTAATATCAATTTGATTAGATTTAAAAGGTACATATCCAATTTTAGATCCAGTTAATGTATATGCACCAATTGCGTCTGAGTTTAATCTATTAGAGGGATTAGGTATTAATTTAATAATATCTCCTATTTTAAGATTCTTAATATTTTCTGCATATGTATAAGTTCCATCAATTTGTATTGATTGCATTATTTAAGAATATATTATAAAATATTACTAAACGACTAAAAATGATACTATATGAAAACTGAATAATGAATAATTTTATTATACTTTAATATTTAAATGTATAATTGACTTGTATTAAAAAGTCATTTAAACTAAAAATATTTAAAAATTATAATTTATAATTTAGAATTTATAAATTATATAAAAATATTTAATTTTTTAATAAATTGTAAAAAAAATTTCTAGAGTAGTATATATATATAATGCCTATTGGAACTTTGAATTCAAATAATGGACTTTCTAAAAGAATGGACCAAACACTCGGTACTGATCCTATGAATCCTTCCATGAATGATCTTACAGTACGTAATCTTAAAGTCACAGGTACCGTTACTGGTGTTAGCTTATCTGCTGATGGTACTACATCAAATGAAGATTTTACAGGTACATTAGAAGGTGCTATTACTGGTACACAAAAAGATACCCAAATTGCTGAGAATGTCGTTGATACTCAACACATTGTTAACAGCGCTATAACAAAAGATAAATTATCTGATGATATTAATGATCTTCTTGACAAAATTGGAACACTTGAAGCTATTATAAACGGTCAAGATGAATCAAAAGATTTTGAAAATTCCGAAGATCCTGAAGATCCTGAAGCTTCTAGATCTATTAACATTGCTTCTAGCAGAGTAACTTTAGCACCAAATGATGTTAGTACAAGAAGTATCAGAGATGGTGCTGTTACAACTTCAAAATTAGCTGATAGAGCTGTTACAACAGTAAAAATTGCTTCTGGTGCTGTAGGTCTTGCACAATTAAGCAAAGAAGTTACTGATAAACTCAATGAAATGACCGGTTCTACAGGTGTCCCTACTCTTGCTGATGGTTCTGTTACAACTGCTAAATTAGCTAGCAAAGCTGTTACATCTGCTCAATTAGCCGATAAAGCTGTTACATCTGCTCAATTAGCCGATAAAGCTGTTACATCTGCTCAATTAGCCGATAAAGCTGTTACATCTGCTCAATTAGCCGATAACTCTGTTACATCTGCTCAATTAGCCGATAACTCTGTTACAACCTCTGAATTAGCTAATGGTGCTGTTACAACTGCCAAGTTAGCCGACAACTCTGTTACATCTGCTCAAATAGCTGATAAAGCTGTTGGAACTTCTGAATTAGCTGATGCTGCTGTTACAACTGCTAAATTAGCTAGCAAAGCTGTTACATCTGCTCAAATAGCCGACAAAACAATTACCGCAGCTCAAATAGCTGATGGTGTTATTCCATCAAGTGTTTCAGTTTCACCTGAATCTGTTGTTAATGCTATTAAATCATCTACTTTACCATCACTTAGATTTGAGGTAGCTTCCCGTTTTGAATCATTAAATATAGATGAAAGATCAAGAACTGTTATACCAACAATTACTCTTCCTAGTGAACCAATTAGTAAAACTATAACAGATGTTACAACTGGTTACAGATTGACAGAATATTCTAATTCATTAAATTCATTAGAAACCGCATATACTGATATTGGTAACCTTACTGACCTTAATTATACTACATTTCCATCAGCTCCTACATCAGTTGATATGACTTTTTATGGTGCTTTAGTAGATTCAACCACCGCTAGTACTGTAACAAATGCAAACAATAGAATTTTTACATTTAATAAATTCACTAGAGGTAGAACTTTTGCACAAGTATATACTGAACCACAAAATCAAACTGCTCGACCTGCCGATTTTGTTGGTCCTACTAATATTAACTTTAATTGGGGTGTAGCCGCTGGTAATATTGGTGGTGGTAAAGCTGCTGCATTCGTTGCTGGTGATCATGTTATATCAGGAGATGGCAAATTATTTCTATTTAAATCAGCATCAGAAGTTGTACAAGTTGAACTTTCTGGCTTAAATTGTGTTATTTTAGAAACAAGAGCATCTACTGGTGCTGTAAAAGAAATAGTATTATGTACATACGATGATACTCTTGGTATAAGACGTTATAATGGCATAGATGCTGATAACTTTGATGCTGTTGCAGCACCAGGAGCAGGAACATCAGCTAATGGTAATTACAAAATATATATTTCAAATGCAACATTAAACGAAGATCCTATTATTGGTATATTTTCAATTGTTGCTAATCCTGGTGGTGGCGCAGTTGCCGATGGTAACTTAACAGCCGGTAATGACACATTTGCATTCACTACTACTGGTTTTTACACACTTACTTCTGGATCTGATAGCTTGGTAGCTAGAGTATTTGCAACTACACCTGGTAGACTTACAAAAATAACAACAACAGGAACTTCAACACTTTATGTATCTGGAACAATTTTACCTGCTGCTGCTGGTGTTGCTATACCCGCTGGATCTATTGGATCTACTAATAATAATAATGTATTATTTAGACTTAACAATCTTACTGTTATTAGAGAAACTAGTAAATCAGTAACATGGGGAGATAGTGTAATGAGAACAGTTAATGCTAGTGGTGTTGTAGGATTATTTAATACAACAGCTAATATCTTATACAGACGTGATATTACAGGAGCTGCTCCTACATTAATCCAAATAGCCGCACAAGCAGATGGTTCTACATTTAGAACTGCAGTAAATGGTTTATACGTTATTAGCGGTTTTCTTAGATATTATGAAGGCGGTCTTGTTGCTCAAGGTAAAGTTTCACCAGGAACATTTTTAAATAACCAACGCACAGCACTTGTTACCGTAGCAGATGATAGTTCAATTTCTATATTAAACATAGTCAATGATGCTATTTCATATGGTTTTCCAAGATCAGTACGTGTTAAAGCTGATGCTAACGCTACTTATGCTACACCTGCTTTAGCTAATGGTGTGTTTTTCCTTGATTTTGACAATCGTATGGCATATAGAACTACCGCACAAACTAATGCTGGTGTTGCTAACAGTTACAGTGTAGTTCCTGCAGGTAACTACCGTATTCTTGATATGATCAATCCTAGAGGAACAACTTTTATTGGTCTCAACGGTAATACTTATGATGACATGGTTATAACTGTAGACTCTACTGGTAAATTTGTACCAATGGGAACAGGCGAACCCACACCATACACAATTTGCTTCAATACAACAACATCAAGATATCTCAGAATAACCGCAAATAATACTGTTCCTTTATTAAGTACAACAGCTCATATTACTAATGCTTTAGCTTTAGTATGGGATAATAGAATTAAAAACTTTGATGATGGTACACTTGTTACAACTGTTTCACAAGGTTGGTATGCATCTCAATCCAATTTATATTATGTTGATTCATCAAATATTACTGGTAGTTTAGTTGCTAAAAATCCATCTGTAAACGGTAAAGTAGTTGAAAAAGTTTTTGTCGATGCATCTGATTTAGTTTACACTAATGGTAAGGTAGTTAATTACACTAATGGTGATGTTATTGCTGTTAATACTTTGGGATTAAGAGTATACTTTACAGAGTCAGATGGATTCAGACCAGTTTAAATTATGATTAAATGATTAAATCTATTAAATAAAATTATTATAATTTTATTTAATCTAAATCAAATATTTTCTATCTTTTAATATATTAATATAATGATTCCATTATTAATTTTAGCCGCAATTGCAAGTATATTATTTATTAATAATCAATCTACTAATCCCACTAATCCCACTAATTCCACTAATCCCACTAATCCCACTAGTTCCACATACAAATATCTTGTTAAAGATTTGATGGAAAATCATAATTTATCTCAAACCAATTGGAAAAACAATATTAAAATTAATCAAAATATGGATGGTTTATTAATTGGATCTGAAGACTGTTTTATTTCCTTAGCTGATAATAAACCAATTGAAATTGTCTTGAATCAAAATAAAATAAACCTTAATACATCAGATACTAATAAAGCAATCCAACAAATTAATTTATTAATAAATTCTAATGATTATACATATCAAGATAAAGATAAATTAATAAAATTAACAGATTTCTTATTAAAAACAAAGGAATACTATTATTTAAAAAAATATATTAAATATAAACAATTATATACCAATCTTAAAAAAAATAACAATCTTTAAAAAAAATGAAATTTTTAATAATAATATAGATAATTATTATTAATAATATGAAGCAATTTAAATATCCAGATAAAAAAATAAAAAGAAACATATATTTTGCAACTACAAATTGTGAAAAAATATATCAAATTAAACAGATTTTTCAATCAGTTAATAATATTAATATAATACCAATAATGGTTAATATTGAAGAAATTCAAACTATGGATAATCGTGATGTAATTGAAGATAAAATGATAAAATCATATGAATTTATTATTAGTAATTATAAAGATAAAATAGATACAACTAATTTTGAATTAATTTGCGAAGATACTGGATTTTCATTTGATAATATGAATGGATTTCCTGGCGCACTTATCAGATTTTATCATGATAAAGTCGGTGATGAAGGTATTTGTAAATTTAATGGAGGATCAAAAGTAACTAATACATCAATTGTCGCATACACAGCCGGTGAATATATAGAAATATTTCAAAATAGTGTTAGAGGAACAGTACCATTAAAACCACAATCAAATAATAAATTAGTATCATATGGATTAGATCCAGTATTTATACCTGATTACCAAAGTATTTTAGATAGTACAAATAATAAAATAAGTTTAGATTTGAATTTTAAACGATTACAAAATTTAACATATGCTGAAATTCCATCAGTTATCAAAAATATTGTATCTGCACGTGGCAAATCATTTAATGATCTTAAAGATTTTTTAACTACCTAACTTATTTTAAAAATAATTTTAATTCATTTAAATCTTTCAACCAAATATCTTTATTTGATAATAAATCTATTTGTTTATACTGAACTTTAATATCTTTCACTTTACTTTCAAGTTTTTCTAAATTAGTTTTGGCTAATTGTTTAAAACTCATATTAATTAAATAATCATAAGATTTATTAATTCTAGCTATCTTATTTTTCTCCAAATATTTAATTATTTCATCATCTGACAATTTAAATATTTTTCCATTATCTTGATTTACTAAATTAATAAACTTAATTTGATTGGATAGCCATTCAATTTCATTTTTTAACTTTTCTAATATTAATTCTTTTCTTTTATCATAAAATTCAATTCTCCATAAATAAAATTCATTTAATATTTCTTCTGCAGATTTATATGTTTTAATTTGGTAATTAATTGTGTATAAATTCATATTTGATTGTTTGATTGTTTTATATAATCTTAAATATTTATATAATGGATTTAATTTATCGGAATCAACTTGATTAAATAATTTCATTATTTCATTAAATTTATCTGAATCAAATTTAAGAACAAAATTAATTTCAATATCAGAACTCAAGTTGATATATGATTTAAATAAACTATCTTTCTTTTCATATATTAATTCCTCTAAAAATTCCTTGTAATCATTCGTCCATAATTTTAATGGAAGTTCAGTTATTATCAATTCATTTTTCTTTTCATCTATTTGAATCACACCTTGACTAACCCATGTATTATCATCATAATAAATTATCTTTCCTTTGAAATTATTATAAAATGGTAGTAGTTTATTTTTATTTGGTTTATTTAACAGCTTATTTTCCAACCATTCAATTATATCTTTAATATTATAATTTGGAATAAATGTGGAAAAACCAGTACCAATACCTTCCGCGCCATTTACTAAAATCATTGGTATTACAGGCAAATAATATTTTGGTTCAATTTGGTATCCATCATCATCTAAATATTCTAATAGCTCATTATCAATTTTATTAAAAATTTTACCAATTATAGGTTCTAACATTGTATAAATATAACGAGCAGATGAATGATCTTGACCACCCATCAATCTTGTTCCAAATTGACCTTGTGGAACTAATAAATTTATATTATTTGCTCCAACAAAATTTTGTGCCATGTTAATAATTGTTGCAACGAGTGATTGTTCACCATGATGATATGCAGATATTTCAGCAACAGCAGCAGCTAATTGCGCCACTTTTAATTCAGATGTTAAATTTCTTTTTAAACATGCATATAATACTTTACGTTGAGATGGTTTAAATCCGTCAGTAATAGAGGGAATTGATCTAATATTATTATAATTAGAAAAATGAATTAATTCTTGATTTACAAATTCTTTTATTGTTATTGTAGTAGGTGGTTCTAATTGAAGAATTGAGTCTGGATTATAATTACTTAACCATACTTTTCTCTCATTAACTTTTTCTTTGGCAAAAGCTAATAAAATATCTGGATTTGAACCTTGTTTTTGAGTATCTAAAATATCGATTGTATTTGATTTAATCTCTTTAAAATATTCACCTGCTTCTTTTGAGGTAGATGTACCCAAACCTTTATAATATTTAATTTTCCAAACATGTGAATCTTTTGTTTTCTCTTTCCACACCTTATATGCTCTTAAATTAGCAAAATTTAAAACTTCATTTGATTTAGTTGCTTTAACTAATGGAGTTACAAGAATCCTTAAAAATCCTTTAATCTCAAGTAGAGATGGAAAAAAATAATCAAAAAAATTAATAATTAAACCTTTAATATGAGAGCCATCTTCATCTGCATCTGTCATAATCATAACAGCACCATATCTAAGTTCACTAATTGTTTGGGGAGTATATTGGGTTCCAGATTTTAAACCCATTATTTTTTTAATATCAGTAATTTCTTGATTAGCATTTATTTGTGTTGTCGATGCTTCTCTAACATTTAATAATTTACCTCTTAATGGGTAGACCCCATAATAATTTCTACCATTGGGAATAGCTGAAATTCCTGATATAGCAGTAGCTTTAGCTGAATCACCTTCAGTTAAAATTAACACGCAATCTAAAGATTTTTTAGTACCAGCATAGTTCGCATCTTCAAGTTTAGGTAAATTTTTAATTTTAGTTTTTTTAGAACCATCTAATTTAGATAATATTTTTTGATTTGATAAACTAACAACTTGTTTTAATTGATTAATTAATTGAGAATTTTTAAATTGAGTCCAAAAATTATCTCCAATCGCACACTCAAAACCAAATTTATTAAATGGAGTATTTAATTCTTCTTTAGTCTGGGAATTAAAAGTTGGATTTATTATTGAAGCTTTTAAACAAATAGTCACATAATCATTCAATAATTTTTTTGTAAATTCAGGGCTAACTATTTTTTGTAATTTATCTAATAGTAATTCCATCAGGTAGTCAATGTGTTTACCACCACGATTTGTATATATACCATTTACAAACGATATATGTGTTTGTGGTTCCAATGATTTACTATCATTAAATCTTATAGCCCATGCCCAATTATTATTTTTAACACATTTTCCTACAAGCCATGGTTGTTCGGACTCATATAGTTTTAAATAAGATTCAAATTCGTCATTATCTTTACCGTGTCTTTCCAATAGTTTATCATTTAAATAAATACTAATATTTTTTTTACATAATCCCATAAGATCAACTACTCTTCTATTTAATAATTCAATCATATTAGTAGAAAATTTATCAGTTTTAAATTTGGAAAAATCAGGGAAAATTGTTATTCTAACTCCACCTTTCATTTCATTTCCACTTTTTATTTCTAAATCTAACTTTTTATAAGATTCAATTTTAGGCTTGGATATCTTGGATAAATTTGATTCATAAGTTTGATAATAATATAGCTTTCTTTTACTGTCCCAAACTTCTACAATAAATTTATCGGAAAATATTGCAGATAATTTAGCACCCAGACCATGAGTTCCACCAGTTATTCTTTGTTCAGTTTCATCATAGTTTGTAGAGGTTAATAGATTTGCAAATATTAATTCAGGTACATATATTTGATGAGTTGGATGTTTAATCACATCTATACCAATGCCATCATTAAATATCATAAATGATTCAGATGTAATTTTTGCAGATATAACAGAAACAGTTTGATCTCGAATAGTTTGATCATATGTGTTAACAATTAATTCATCAACAATTTTATAAAGACCTGGTGACCAACTAATTTCCTTTTGTTCTATTTTATTATTTAAATAAACAAGTTGTTTTTCAGTTCTAAAATCTAGATCACCCACATACATACCTGGTTTTTTTAATACGTGTTCTATTGGTGATAATTTAACATATGTTTTTTCAATACTGTTATTTTCTTTATTAGAATGTTGTATCATTTAATAAATTATTTTAGAAAATTATTTAAATAAATTATTTATTTGTTTAGTATTCTAGTCCAGCAATAAAATTATCTTTCAGCATTAACTCTTTTTCACGAAATTGTTCAATAATATCTACTAGACCTTGAGTAATATTTTCATAAAATTTTCTTAATCTGAAATATTCGGAAATATCAGAAAGATATTGAAGTTCAACACTCAAATATAAATGTAAACCAGATTGTGTTAAATATGTTATTGTTTGATCCGAACTTGTATCATCTTTATGACTATAAAATAGTTCATGACTAATTTCTTTTACACCATCATCTTCATTAGGTTCATTAGGCTCGTCGGGGTCATTCATATCATCCGAATCAAAATCATCAAACTCATCTAAATTTTTATTATTTTGATTATGTTGATGTACATATTCTTTAACTTTATCAACAAATTCGTCATACCATAATTTTGAAATATTAACTGTGGTATTAGTATTTTTATTCCATTTAATTAGATTTTCCAAAGAATCTAACCTTACAACTGGTTTATTAACATTTGTATGTGCCAAATATAATTGTTCAGCTAGAGTTTCATTACCAACTACATTTGATAATTTTCTAATACAGAATTTATCTTTGTCAGCAATATCCCAATAATCTAAAAATTTAATACATAGATTTTTAACAAATTTTTTAAAATATTTATTATTATTGTATTGATGATCCCAATAATAAGCAATATGAACAATTTCATTATCTACATTTTTATTATCAAACATTAAGTTAAATGCCCTAAATTTTTCATATGGATAATCCAAATTTTTTTCTTTTTCATGTTGTTTTTCTAAATATTCCACCACAATTCTTTTATTTTTAATTTCAAATGACATGTCAGTTCTGTAATGATAATTATCTTTAGTTGTTTCAGATTGCTCGATTTTAATTAGTTCTTGATTTACAAATAAATCATCTTCTGATTCTATAAATAGTTCATTTAATATTTCAGTGTGGTTATATTTTTTAAGATAATTATATATTGCAGTGACTAGACTAAAATGAAATTGATCTTGTTTTCTAATAGGAAAAATAGTATTATCAATTAATTCCAAATAGGATTGATTATTGCGAATATTTCTACCAACGTTTTGAACTACATTATTTTTAATTAGTTTTTGAATTTGATTAAAATTAGTTTTATTGCCAGGCTTATCCCAACACTTTTCACTTTTCATATATTCTAATAATAATTTTGATATTCGTTTTTTGCTAAAATTTCCAGTTTTTATATTTTTTATATTACGAGTTTCCACAAAATTAATAAATTTTGGGAATATTGTGCTAAATTCTTTCACTATATTGATTTGCGCAGTCATTATTTATAATTATTTATAAGATAAATGAAAAAATATCAATTTTTCTAAAATTATAATTTAAATATAAATATTATCTAATGTGATATAATTAAATGACTGATTTATGGTACAATAATTTATCTGTATTATTTGATAATATTGATCAATTTTTCCCAAGTAAAAATTTAACTAGAAATGAAAAAATTAATTCATTAGCAAGATTCGCAATATATTATTCTATATTAATTATGTTTTTTGGTCAAGATTCTAAATATCTTTCTATCTCTGTAATTATATTATTAATAAGTATTTATATTGGATCTACTGAACATTTTGCTTCTATATTAGAAGGTGCAAATAAAGATAATTTAGATAAAGTAAACACAACCAAATGTCAAAAGCCAACCAAAGACAATCCTTTTATGAATTATACTGTTGGTGATTTAATTGATAACCCCGAACGTTTGCCTGCATGTAATTATGAAAATGTCAAAGATGATATTAGAAAAGAATTTAAATCTCAAACTCCAACAGATATTTCTGACATTTGGGGAAAATTTATATCAGATAGAAATTTTTATACAATGCCAAATACTGATATTGTTAATGACCAAACAGGTTTTGCATTATGGTGTTTTGGTGATAGCGGTAAATGTAAAACAGAAGGTACTAATTGTTTAAAACAAAGAGATCCAACATATCATAGAGGTAGAATGACAACTGTAGATTAAGATTAAATCAAAATAAAATTATTATAGAGAAATAAAATATATGTATTAATAATGAGTTACTATTCCCCAATAAATTTTAAACCGATGGCTGTGGCTAGTAAAGAATCTAATCAAAAACCTAATGAAAAAACAAATGTAAAAAATAAATTTTTTACAAGATTAGACCCTAGTAAAGATGTACCTGGTCATAATTTATTACTAGCATCAAAAGCTTCATCAATAGATGCTGAATCTGCATTAATAACCCCAACTATAAATTCTAAAGATAAAGTTCAATTAAAATTAAAGAATGAATTTAATCCATCAGATTATAGTTTAAATTATACAGATAATTTACAAAACTTTCCAACCCAAAAGACTGGATTTTATTATAATAATAAAGATACTGGAGCAGGAAGAGGTTTTGGTAATTTAGATGTTTCAAATGACATCAGAAGTGGTGATGCATCAAGAACCGATACAAAAGAATTTAAAGAGTATAGAGAATCTCAACAATTATTCGAATTTCAATTCCAATATTTGGATAGAAATGTTCAAGATCCAAATCATTTGGTTATGTCAATACCAAGAGGCGGTGAAACAACAAGAAAACAAAATCAATTATCTGTAAATACAATGAGAAAAACAATTAACTTTGAAAATTCAGCAAATCCAACAAATACATCAAATGATTTATTAAAAACTATAAAATTTGAATATTAATATGAGTCTGATATTTAATTAATTTTTAATTAAATATAAGATGGAAAATAAAAATATAGATTTGGAATTAAATGGTTCTAAGGATGAACGCAGAGTGATTAAATGTTTAAAATCATATCTAACTGGAAAAAAATATTATGATACTGACATTGATAAATCTTATGAATATTTTAAACAATGTATTAGAATATTAAATGATTTAAAAGATAAAAAGGCACCAATTAATAAAAATTTCGCAGATATTATAGATGAAACAGAAACAGAATGTAGTAAATATTTGACAATGGCGATAGAAGCAACTATAGAAAAGCCAATAATCAAATATGTAAATACAAAACCAGATAATAATGAATTATTTGAAATAATAGAAACTGGTAGTATTGATAAATTAAAAAAATTAAAATATGGAGAACCTAATTTTGATGTTTATAATGAAAATGGATTAACACCATTACATTTGGCTATAAAATTTGGAGACACAATGTTTTTAAAACATTCATTTAAATTAGGAGCATGTGTGGATAAAACAAATAAATCAGGTCATACATTATTAGAATTTGCTTGTTTGGAAAAAGATCCAAATATGATAAATTTTTTATTAAATTGTGGTGCAGATATGAAAAAGCATTTATTATTTAGAGAAGGTAAGAAATATTTTAATAATGGTGAACAAATAGATATACTATTACTTGAAAAGTTTGTTATGGAACATCAACTATTAAAAAATCAACCGATCCAACACCTTAAATTTATATTTGATTATATATCAGAATCAGAATTTATTAATTTGGAACATTCAGACCCATCAAATTCAACTATATCAAAAGGTAAAATAAGTATAAAAGATTTTATTACAAAATTAGATATGATAATTGATAGTTTTCCTGTAGAAAAAAGAAATACTTTTATTAAAATTATAAAAGAAGAGTTAAACTATGATTTATCATTTAAATTGGGATGTCCAACAAACAAAATAGAAATAATATTATATAATTTAGTACCTTTTATTAATTTTGAAGAACCATTAAAATTAAACTGGTTAATAAGCTTGGAAGTTAAATATATTATATTAAAAATTTTAAAAAATAAAGTTAAAATAAACACTAAACAATTAAAAACAGAATTAACTGAAATATTATATTTATCTTATATCAAACCTGAAATAATACAAGAGGGTTTATTACAAACAATAGTTTTACAATGGATTTATAAAATAAAAGTTTAGTTAAATAAAAATTTAAATTTTATTAAATGTTTTAAAATATAATTTTTTTCTAATTATTAATATATAGCTATGAGTTCAAATCGTTTGACTTATGATAAATGTGCTTATGCCACAACTGTCAAAGAAAGCACTAGTTCATTAGAATACAATTTATTTAAAGGAAAATACGAAAACTGCAAACAATGCCCAGTTGGTGATTCTCCCAATATTCTTGAATTTGGTACACGTGCTGATGCTGAAAGTGAATTATATGGTTTAACCAGACAAAACAGCAAATGCCCATCCCTTAAATTTGATCCCTCAAAAGGATACAAAGGTCCTGAATTATCACCAACCAGAATGTGCGAAAATATTTACCACATTACACCTAACAATTTAGAAAAACCAACATCTAATATGTTAAATGATAAAAATTTAGGTATTAACTTTTGCCAAGCCCACAAAAATTAAATATCTGATATAAATTTATGATTTCATTATATCTTATTCATATAATGTATCTAATAATATGAAATTATTAGATAAATTATCTATTAGTATATTCCTTTTTCCTTTATAAAAATTATTATCAAGTTTAATTTAAAATATCATTTATTTTTATTAAATGAAATGACAAAAAAGAATATCTAATTCATTATTATAATATAATTATTACAATATCATGTATAAATAAATTTTTGCTTTTTTAACTTTTAATAAAATTAATATAAAAATATCTATTCTTATTATATAGGCTAAATGTCATTTAATAGAACTAAATATGATAATTGTGCATACACTCTTCAAGTTGATAGAAGTGTAAAACAAGGTGATTACAGATTATTTGCCCCATTTGCTGAAAATTGTAATGAATGTTATTCATACGATGGTCCTATCAATTCTAGATCAGATGTATCACTTGTTAAAAAACCATCTGAAACATGTTTTCAAGATATGGCACAAACTGAATCTGAATTATCATGGAGAAATCAATTAATTAGCAAATGCAATAATAATTCATCACCTCTTGATAAACACAAAGTTCACCATAAACCAACATGTTCTAAAAAATTAACTCCCGAAGATACTAGATTTACAAACCCTATTGATAATTTCCGTTCAATGAGTTTAACAAATTACCAAGTTTCTCCATACTTACCTGTTAATCCCCAATGCCATGTTCAAGAAATCAATACACGTGTTGGTTTAAATTCTAGATTAACATCTAAAGACTCTTACAAAGCTCCTTCACAAGAATTCTGGGATAATGGTGAAGCTTTACCTAAAGAAAAATAAATAAAATTTACTATTTATTTATACTAATAATAAAAATCATATAAAATATTATGAAAAAGCTAAAAATATAAAAGTAAATTTATTATTTTTTGCTTATATCATATGGTATAAGCAAAATTATATAAGATAATATATAAAATGGATTTTTCAAACTTTTATAAATAAGTATAGTTTTGTTAATTCTAGTTTTGTGAAAGATTTTTATAATATTATTAAAGAAGATTATATTGAGCGTGCAAATGAATTCTTAATTGATAGTGAAATTTTAAGAAAATGGTTACAAATTTCAACCAGACAAATATTTAATAATACAATAAAAAGAAGTTATAAAAAAATGTTGATTATAAAATAGAAAAAGTAAAGAAAACTGATGGAAGTGGTGGTCATAATTTAGAAGTTATTACATTAACACCAGAAGCTGCTAAGAAGATTTGTTTATCTACTAATTCTAAAATTGGTCCCAAAGTTCAACAATATTTTTTGGATATAGAATTAGCATTGTATAAATATAAAAATTATATAATTGAAGGAATGTCTAAGAAAATTGAACAACTTGAAAATAACCAAAAGCCTAAAATAAATTCTAATAAGAAGATTATTTATGTATTTAGGGCATTAAATACAGAATTAACTTTATATAAAATTGGTAAAACAATAAATTCTAAAACTAGATTTTCTAAACATAATTCACCACTAGCTAATGATCTTGAAGTATTATTTCAATATGAAACAGATAATATTGATCAGGTAGAAACTTGTATAAAATCATATATGAAAAAATCACAATATAGAAAGTATAAAGAAATTTATCAAGTTGATTTAGATATTATAAAAAAAGCAATACAAGATTGTGATTTTAAAATAACTGAATATAATAAAGACATTGAAAAATCCAATAAAAAACAAAAAGGTGGAAATATGAAAGAAACTTTATCTAATAATGAAATAATATATATGTTATTACCTATTAATTAAATAATAAACTTTAAAAATAATAATTAAGTAAAATTTTGAAAAATAAAATGTATCTAATATTAATATGTCAAGTATTTTATTAGGTCCATTAAATAACACTTCCAATAAAATATCAAAAAATAAACTTAATTCAGTTTATAATTCGGATATTGAAAATAATATGAATAGTCTTGAAAGGGAACAAGCTTACAAATCAACAACACAATATTCAAATCCTGAATTTTTAAGCCAATTTGATGAATTAAGATTTGATAATATGAACGAACCTGTAAGTCAAAATCAATCTAATATTACTAGTGGAATTAATAATTCACTTCAAAGAAATTTAGATTTTCAAAATGGCTATTCTGAATTTCAAAATTCAGATATGCATTATGGTGTTACTAATAAAAATAATTTTACACACAATAATATGGTTCCAAACACTTCAAGAAGAGATTTTTCTGTTAGTGCAGATAGATCACAAAGAAGATTAGAAACATTTACTGGTGTTTCAGACACATGGATTCCTAAAAAAGAGAAAATGCATTTGTTTGAACCAATGGCTGATTTAACATGGGTAAATGGAATGCCTAGTGTTACAACTAAATTACAATCTAGATATTTACCATCAAATAAAAATAATCATGGTAATTTACCATTTCAAAATAATGTCAAAGTTAGACCAGGTGTTGAAATGGATAATCAAGAGGGTAATTATGCTGTCTATCGTGTTAATCCAAGAAATGTTGATTCATTAAGAAGTGAAATTAATCAAAAAGTTTCATATGAAAGTAAACCATTAGAAACAATTAAAAAAGGAGAATTTAGAGGTGTAGACCCAACCCTAACCAAATACAAATTACCTGATTTTAGAGAACAACATTTTGATGATTTAGTTGCAGGAAAAGCTAATATTGGAAGAGAAAAACAAACTGGTAAATTTACAAATGTTCAAACACAAAGAAACGAATCTACCACATACAATCCAGGTCATGCAGTTAATACCAATATGGGGTCAGGTCCAGATAAGGAAAAAACTAGATTTGAACAATCTAAACGTGAATCATATGCTAATGATTCAACTCACGCTGTCACAGCTGTCACCAATAGACCAGTTATGACTAATAAAAATTCATATACTAATTATGAGACACAAAGAGCATCAACTAATATTGATTATCAAGGACCTGCTTCTAATGGATTGGGAGGTCAAGGTGGTAATTATGTAGTTGATTATAAAGATATTCCATTAACTACTCTTCGTGAATTAATGATTAATGGTAATACAAATATTGGTATTAGTGGAGCAGCTGATAAAGGTAACTATGTTTTTTCAAATGATAATGTTTTACCTACTACTAAAAGAGAAACAATCAGTACTAAAAATCCAATTTTAGGTCCAAATCCTGAAGTTAAATTATCTAGAACATATGATGATACAGACATTGCAAAACCAACCATTCGTCAATATACTTCACATAATATAGTAACTAATGGTACATCATTAGATAAACAAGGTCCAATTTATAACAATGATACCGCTAAAATGACTCTTCGTCAAAATACATCACATAGTATAGTCACTAATGGAACTTCATTGGATAAACAAGGTCCTGTTTATAATAATGATAAAGCTAAAGCAACAACTCGTCCTGAAATATCACATAGTATTATTACAAATCTCAAACCTGTTGAATATAATTGTTATGTAGAATTAGAAGATCAAGCTAGAGATACTATTAAACAATCAACTTTATTTACTACACCTGAAATTAATGTTAAAGGTAATATTGAATCAGGATATACTAATTTACAAGATAATGCTAGACCAACAATTAAACAATCTACTATCATATCAAACAGACAATCTGGTAATTTACATAATACAATTTCTAATAGTACATATTCTAGAGATCAAAAAGATGAAGCTAAACCAACATTACGTCAACAAACAGAGGAAACTAAACATATTGGTATTCTTACTTCAGTTACAAATGAATCTACCTATTCTAGAGATGTAAATGAAATAGCTAGACAAACAATCCGTCAACAAACAGAATCAACTAAACATATTGGTCATGCAAACTCAAAAAATATAGAAGGAACTTATGTTAGAGATTTAGTTGATAAAGCGAAAACAACTATTCGTCAACAAACAGAAGATACTAAATATATTGGTCATGTTAATTCTTCTATTAATGAATCAACTTATACTAGAGACCAAACAGATACTGCAAAACCAACAATTAAACAAACAACAATTTATTCTACACCAGCAGGAAGAATGAATAATTCTAATATGGGTAATTATGCAAGAGATGTTAACGACGAAGCTAAAGTAACAACAAGACAAACAACATTATTACAAGACTATACAGGTGGATTACACGGGGAAGTAGATGCACAAATATCTCACGAAGCTGCTAATAATATGCAAATAGATGAAAGACGTGAAATATCAACTTTTAACCGTGCATCAAATGGTAAAGGTGATTTGAATGGTCCATACATTGATCCAGAAAATGTTAGATTCAATGATAAAAGAACTCTATACAGCCATGTCTCACATCCTCATAAACCATTAGATCATAGTGTTATGCCTACAACATCACGTCACACTATAGAAACAGTATATTCAATGAGCAAACCTGTCATTGAAACATCATCATACTATGTGAATAATAATTTTATAAATACTTTAAAGAATAATCCTCTAGTTAATGATATATATCACCAAAAAAATGTATAAGGCTTTCGGACATTATGTGGATAGATACCCTGAATTAAGAGGAGTTAACCCAATATTTAATAGTATTAATATTACAAATAATTATCCAAAAGATAATGATGTAATTGGTTCATTAGAAAAAGCCGCATCAATTCATAAAGAAGTAAGAAGATTTTTACAACCTTATTTAAGACCAGGAATTAAATTAGTTGATATTGCCAAATTAATAGAACTAAAAACAACGGAATTATCAAATCAATCCAAGTCAATTAATAAAGGTATAGGTTTTCCAGTTGGTTTGGCTATTAATGAATGTGCAGCACATTTTCATCCTGTTTCTAAAGATACAACAATATTAAAATCAAATGATATAATAAAAATAGATTTTGGAACTGAAGTCAATGGTTGGATTATTGATTCAGCATTTACCATTTGTTTTGACCAAAAATATGATCCATTAATGACAGCAGTAAAGGAGGCAACCGAGACTGGAATTAAAAATATAGGTATTGATGTGGATATTGGAGATTGGGGAAAACAAATTCAAGAAGTAATGGAATCATATGAAATAAATTTAGATGGTAAAATATGTCCAATTAAAGCAATTAGTAATTTAGGTGGTCACAATATAGTAAAAGGAATTATTCACGGTGGTATGTTTTTGCCAAGTGTTAATATGAAAAATACACTACCACCAAATTATCGTTTCAAAGAAGGCGTATATGCGGTTGAAACATTTGGATCAACAGGAGCTAATAGAGTAGATGAAATTGGTGATTCGACATTATATCGAATTAATCCAACTACAAAAAAATTAGCAAGTTCTAACTTAAAATTAGAATCAACAAAGAATTTGTATAATAAAATTACAGAAAATTTTCAAACATTACCATTTACCGATAGATATATTGAATTATATAATGTTAACAACTATAAAACACATCTAAAATTAATGTCAAATAATAATTTGGTTCATTCATATCCACCATTGTGTGTAGGAAAAGGCGATTACACTGCACAATATGAACACACTGTTTATATTGGTGATAAAAACAAGATAGTTTTTTCAAGAGGGGAAGATTATTAAAAATTTCGTCAATATAGATATATCTATTATATTTATATTAATGAATTTATGAGTAAAAAAATTTCGTCAATAAATATAGGCATGACTATAAATTTGGAAATCAATTGAATAAGGTGTATATACAATGGCAATAAATATAGTCATTTTATGACTATATTTTTGGAAATAATCATAATCATTTTAAAGTATTATTTTGGCAATAAATATAGGCATAAAATGACTATATTTATTGCCATTGTATATACACCTTATTCAATTGATTTCCAAATTTATAGTCATGCCTATATTTATTGACGAAATTTTTTTATTTAAAAAATAACTAACTAATTTATAATAATGAGTTATATTTGTAATAATTGTAATAAAAGTTATAATACATATTCTGGTTTATTTAGACATAATAAAAAATATCATCTAGATGACATTAATAATGAACAAAAAAATATTAAAAATAATTGTAAATTTTGTAATAAGGAATTGTCTAGTTATAGTTGTAAATGGAGACATGAAAAATCATGTAAATTTGATGAAAATTCAATGATTAAAAAATTTAAAATATTGGAAGAAAAAGTTCATAATCTTAAAAGCAAATTAAATTGTTCGAAAACAATTAATAGTAATAATATAAATAGCAATAATACAAACAATCAAAATATTATTTGTGTATTTCCATTAGGAAAAGAACCTGATAATATATTATCTGTTAATTATATTGAAAAAACTCTTAAAGAACATGGATTAAATTCAATTATAGAAATTCTTAAAAAGAAACACTTTAATCCAGAATTACCGCATTGTCAAAATTTTTGTGTTACTTCAAGAAATGATACATATGCTAGTGTAGTTGATCCGGAAACAAAAAAAATTAAATATGTAAATAAAAAAGATATATTTGATAAAGTATATATGGGTATTGTATCAAATGTAGAAACAGTTAATAATTTAAATAAAGAACAATCTGATGTAAAAGAAACTATAGATAAAATTAAAAATATTCCCTCTTCACAAAAAATGTTAAAAAAACTTCATATTGGTATAAATGAAGAGGCATATCATAATAAAGAATTAGTTAAAAATACATGGGAATATGCTAATTTTGATATTGATGAAAATCAAAAAATTATTGTGGATCTTAATATATCAGATGATGATATTGATTATGAAATAAATGATAATATAAATAATAAAAAATTATTAATAAAACAAATACAAAATCTATTAACTGAAATTAAAAATACAGTAATTTAAATATTATGTTATTAGATTAGATTATTAACCTTCATAATTACGACACTGTTGGATAAAACCAATGACTAATACTTTTAGCTTTTAATTTTATTAATTCGACAGAAAAACATAATTGAAAAAGTAAAATAATATAACCACCTAATAATCTAATAATCATGTAATCAAAATGTTTATTATGAATACAATCATTATGAAAACAAAACCAAATACCTATAGTTTCAAGCAATCCAACAGTACCATAGAGTAACCATCCAATATTAAACATATTAATAAAAAAATATAATATATACATACACTTTTTAATAATAATATTATATGTATATAATTTTTTAATTCTTAAAATAATAAATGAAATTATTGTTAATGCTAATGAACAAATACCAACTAGTCCACTTATTTTACACCACGATAATATATCAAAAAATGATTTATTATCAATTACAGTATTAAATCCATAACCAAAATATAAATCAGATATAATAAAAGGAAAGAATAATATTTGAGATATGATTACATATGTATAAAAATCATCACGAATATTTTTAACAAATATTTTATTTTTTAATGTTTTATTATTAATAATTAAATTAGAATATGGATTATCTGAATTTTGAATAATAATGATTGTATTATTAGTATCATTATTATCATTATTATCATCTATTGCATCATTGCAAATCATATGCGTATTTTCATTAATTTCATCATTATTCATTTTTAATATTAGTATATTACTATATTATTGTATTATAAATTTAAATTTTGATTAAACCAATATTTACTTCTTTCATAATATCTTTGTAAAGATCTAAAATTAATTCTTCTTCTTCTTTTTCATCTTTTTTAATAATTTCATCTTTATGAGTAAGTAGAATGTCATTAATATAATTGTATGCGGAAATAATATGGCTTTGTGATCTTGCACCAGTAATAATAATATTACCTTTTTGAAATACAAATATACTTACTTCTTTTTGTTCGCTATTTTCTTTTGCGGGTACATATTTAATAATAACACAAGCTCTAATGCATGGTTCATATGATGATTTAATTTTTTTCTTTAGTAATAAATTATATAATTTATCACGATCAAGTTGCATTGAAACTTGATAATTAGAATTAATCATATCTATTTTAAAATCTTTAATGGTAATTTTATCTGGTTCTTCAATAAATGTTTTCTCAACGATTTTACCATCTTCGATTTTACCTTTGACTTCTTTTAATTTAGATATTAGTTTATTAAGAGCAAAATTAATATTTTTAAGTGATTTGCAACCAGACATTTGAACTGAACCATTTCTAAAAAGTTTCATGTTAATTTTTGGAACTTCGTTTAAATCTTTAGTTGTACCATGGTCTACACGGACAACTACTGTAATTTGGTTGTAAAAATAATTTTTAGAGGTGTCTTTATTTTTTTGTTTTGATTCTACTTTTTTCATACGTTTTGGTTTATTTTTGACATTAATTAAAGTTCGTAATCTTTCTTTACTTACTTTTACTGTTAGGATATCGTCTGAATTTAATAATAAATACTTTTCGATATTAGGTATATTTAACCTTGTATTTAATTTACATGATGAACACATTGTTGATACACTTATTCCAGCGGGAAGGTTTTTAACCTCCTTTTTATCAACTTCAATGTAATCTGTAAACTCGAAAGTATCCCATCTTGATTTAATAGACATTTGTTATATAGTTAAAGAAATATTTCTTTAAGTATTAATTTTCATTTTTTTTAAATATTTTAAAGTTTTTATATAGATTATTATAATAATTTAATGACATTATTTGATTTAAATGGCCAAATTGATTTTATTGATTATGCTTTTTCACCCTATCATAATGATAATTATGACAAAGAAAAACAAACAAAACAACGAATTGTTAATCCAGATAAAATAAAAAAAATTAAAATATTTGGGAAAAGAATAATTAGACAAGATACAAATAATAAAGTTATAATCTTACGAATCAAAAAATAATTTTCATTTTAATTATAATAATAAAAATAAAAATGAATCAAATAGAATCAAAAAAATTAGATGATATTATTAATAAAAATATTATAGAATTTAATTCTACAATTCACACAAATCAAATAGAAATATTTTATAATTACATGTCTAATTTATTTTTTGATAATTTTATATTAATTATAATATTTTATTTTGTTGTTTTACCTTATTTGTTTACACATAATTCATCAATAGTTACTTGTATTGGTTGTTCTAAAAAACAATTTAATAGTTTTATGTTAATAATAATTCCTTTAATAATAATTGGATATTATAATATAAAATTATTCTGTAGAAAAAATTTTAAAATTGGAAATATTCTTAGAACTAACGAATGTTTAAATACTTCTAATCATATAATTATCAATAAAACAATAAAACCAATAGAAACTAAAATAGAATTATTAGACAAACCATTAAATGAATTTTTTATTAACACATCACATAACACATATATACCTTGTACTCAAAATTTAGATATTGCATCAACTGAAGCAATTAAAAGAGTATTAAAAATGGGTGCTCGTGTAATTGAATTAGATTGTTTTGCAAAAAATAATATTGGTAAAACAGAAGATGATTTTATTCCAATAGTAGCTCATGGATTAGAAAGAAAATCTGGTGATATTTTTTCAACTTCAACAATTTTATTTGAAGATTGTATTGATCAAATTGTCAAATATGGATTTTTAACATCAGATCCATTAATAATATGTCTAGAATTAAACACAAATAATATGTTATCTACACAAAAGATTATGAAAAATATTATAAAATCAAAACTTGGAGAAAAATTATTAAATTTTGATTATAAAATTGGAAATAAAAAAAATAGAAAATATTTTATAAATGAACCAATTAAAAATCTATTAAATAAAGTTATTTTTATTTCTGGTTCTGGATATACTGAAGAATTAACTGATATTATTGATGGGACTTTCGATGAATTAAACATATTAACTAATAATAGTTCAAATCTAATAATAGATGAAAATAATGTAAATAAATTAAATCAAATAAATAGAATTTATCCACATGGTGATTTATCTGGACATTTATCATATAATTATGATCCAGTATATTTTTGGAAAAATAAATGTCAAATGGTTGCATTAAATTTTCAAGTTCTAGATGATAATTTGTTAAAAAATGTGGCAATGTTTAAATCATATAGTTTCGTTCACTTTTCTGAATTTAGCTGAATTAAAATAAATTAATGATTAGATCGTTTACTTAATTCAACAAAATGTTTTCTGCAAACAGGAATATAAGATTCAGAACCGCCTACTAAAACTTTATCACTTGAATTAACTAATCTTAGCGTAAATGGTGCTTCAACTAAATCCTCGCACATATTACATATTGAATTCAATTTATAACAATGATCTGAATATGGAATTAATTCAAGTATTTGTCCAATTGGATTTCTTTGATAATCACCATTTAGTCCACCTACAATAATATTAATTGGAAAATTATCAACCCATCTAGTAACTGTTTGAAATAAATCTTCAAAAAATTGTCCTTCATCGACTACAATTGTATTATAATCATTTACATCTTGATCAGAAATTTCATCTAATCTATTTAAAACTTTACATTCAACTGAATCATAATTATGTGAAGTAATTTTATCAGAGTTGTATCTTGAATCAATAAGTGGTTTAATAACAAGGACTTTATGTTTTTTTTGAAAAAGTCTAATTTGTCTGATGAGTTCAGTTGATTTTCCAGAAAACATTGGACCAATATATAAATCTAATTTTCCACACATTAATATTTGTAATAATTGTAATTATTATTTTAAATATCAATTTTTTTATTTTCCAATATTCCTATTACTAATTGATTTAACAACATAATTTTAATATTTAAATATATAATGGTAAAACACAAGACTTCTAATACTGAAACTAATACTGATACCAAAACAAATACTAGTCTAGATCAAACAAGTAATGATTCTGAAATGAAATTCCCTCTAATATTATCATTTGATGTTGGTGTTATTCATTTATCTTATTGTTTATTAACTAAAAAAGAATTTATTAAACCAGATGGTACAAAATATTTAGATTGGCATATTGTTGATTGGAATAATATTGATTTAACAAATAGAGATGAACAAAAATGTCATTGTGGTGCTAAAGCAAATCTTTCTAATGTTACCAACGGTGAAACTAAATATTATTGTAAAACTCATGGTAAAAAAGTAGATACTACAATTAAACAATTTGAAGAATGTTTTAAAGATTGCCCAAGTAAAGAAAAAAAAAATTTTTGTGGTTATTCAACTACTTCAAAATCCGAAACTAAAAATTGTGGAAAATCAGCTAGTTTTTACAGAATGATTAATACAGAAAAAGGAGACAATCCTTGTTACTATTGTACCACACACGCCAAACAATTATATAAAACAGAATCTAATTCATTACAACTTAAATCATTTAAATTAAAAAGTTCTACATCATTAAATTTTGATGATGTTAAATATGGTTTATTAATGGAATTAGAGAAACGATCTAATTTATTATCTGCAGATTATGTTGTAATTGAAAATCAACCATCATTTAAAAATCCACGTATGAAATCAATTGCAACTACATTATATGATTATTATTTAATTAGAGGTGTATTAGATAAAGCTATAACAAAATCAAATATATCTCAAGTTAAATTTATGTCACCATCAAATAAACTTAAATTAGCAGATGATGGTGATACTAAACAACTTATTAAAGCTAAAAGTACTGATGATACCAAAGCATACAAATTAACTAAAAGTTTGGGTATTAAATATTGTTTGGATTTAACATCACATTTAACAGAATGGCAAAAACATTTTAATTCACATAAAAAGAAAGACGATTTAGCAGATTCATTTTTACAAGGAGCGTATTTTTATACAAATAATGTAAAAGATTCTACAAATTCATCACAAATAAAGAAAAGAAAAAAAGTAAAAGATTGTCATAATACGGGTACCGAAGAGAAACAATCAGTAACTATTGAAAACCCAATTGATTTGATAGAAGAAACTAAATCAACAAAACCAAAACAACAAAAACAACCAAGAAAGAAAAATACTAATAATCTTGATATTGAAATTTAAATATATTTATTATATATAAAAAATTGAATAAATTAAAGACTAGATTATATTTATTAGTTAATTTAATGGAAACAACAGAAAACCAACAACTAATTATTAATACCTGCCAGTATTATTCTGAAGCAAATCCCGCAGAAGGAGAAATTGTTCTTGTTCAGTTTACTGAACAGAATGAAACCTTTTTTAGGGCTAAGCTTATGGAGTATGATTATACTGGAATGATGAACTATCAAGATGTTACCAAAAAGAGGCGTGTTGCTAGTTGGAAGAAATACGTTCAACTTAATAAAAATATGGTTGCGCGTGTTGATTCAGTTGATACTGACAAGAATATTGTTCAACTTTCACTCGCATACTTGGATGAAGGAGCTAATTCTAAAGAAGAAAAGAGTGCTTCACAAATTCAAGAAAAGTTAATGAACTATTTTAATGAAAATAAACAAATGGAAAGTTTTATTAAATCATTATGTATTGTTAATGGTTACAAATATGATGAAATTTGGACTAATTTTGTACATTATTTGGATTCACAAAGGCGCGAATACAATGATGAAAATGAAGAAAACTTGACAATTTGGAAATATTTTACTAATAACATTGATTCATTGGATGAATGGTTTGATGATATTAGTTCACAAAATAATGACTTGGATTGGGATGGTTTGAAACAATCTATTCAAGCTCTTTATGATAAAAAAACAGAAGAATCTATTCATAAGATTGTTTCTAAAATTGGGATAATTTCTCTCGGTGGCATTAGTTCAACTAAAGAACTATTGAAAAAAGTTCTTGATAGTATCAATTATAAATATTCATTTCGTTATGATTCTACCCCATATTATATTCTAGAATCATCATCTGAAGATTCTACAGATGTGGATCATAAGAATGTAGTTGCAACACTTGAAAAGGAATCAAGCAAGTTTGAACCAAAAATTTTTATTAAAACAGAATACATTGGTAAAACTCTAAATTAGAAATTTAGTTAATTAGTATTTCTTCTTTTTACTCTTAACTAATCCCATGGTAGTTTCTAAATTTAATTGTGTAGATTGCATTGGTTTGCTTCTCTTGATTGCGTATTCTGAATCAATTTCTGAATAAATCTTATTAACTTTGTCAATTGGAACTTCTTTTAATTTATTTAATTTATAAGATTCTTCAATTTGCATTTGTCTAGAAATAAGTGGAGGATGCAATACCAAATATTCTTTAGTATTAACAATAGAATTTTCTCTAAATTTTTCTATAGTTAATGTACCACCATAATCTTCTAATGTCATCCAATGAGGAGCTTGTGATATTTTTTTATATTCTGAATATGTTAAATAATATAACAGATTCATTAATGACTCACGTTTAGATGATAATGTATCATTTAAATCTAAATTATAGCTAGACATACAATTAAAACTACAAAAATGTCCAATACAATAAAATGTTTCATTATAATAATCTTCTGGTAGTTGAACAGGTGGTGATTTAAATACATGTCTGCACCACCAACATTTTGTATTGGGATTGAAATTTAATGAATGTGTAATGATTTTATTTACTGAATTATTTAACACTATTTTAGTCTGACTTGTTAATACAGTAGCTTTTAAACTTTCAGTAGAATCTGAATCTTCTGATGTTTTATTTTTTTGTAAATTAAGTTTTGTTGACTTTACTGAATTATTAATATCTTTTTCTGATTTAATAAATAATGACATATCTGCATTATCATTATTATTAATTTCATTCATTGTAAGAGGCAAGTGAAATATAATTTTTTCTTCTTCTGATACAACAGGTTCTTCTGTGGCATTATCATTATCGTGTTTAATAATACTATTAAAATTTTTTGGTTTACGACCTCTCTTTTTTTTTGTAATTAATTCTGACATTATGTTTTATAATTAATTAATCTTTAAATTTAAAATAAAAAATATTTAAAGAATTTATGGTTGAGATTTTATCAATATAAATTATCTATAATAATATATATAATGGATATTAACAAATCTGATTTTAAAACAATATTTAACAAAATGGTAAATTGGAATGCTGCAGAAAATGAAAACTTTATTAAAAGTATTTCTCTTTATGGAAAATCTGGTGATAGACAAATAGATAATCTTATTGATAATTATTCACCTTTTTACATTAGCAAAGTAATGAAAAAAATTAATAAAAAAATCCTTATCGGTGGTACAACTTCTGAACAACCATCTGAACAACCAGCTTCTACTAATGTTGAAAATTTATCAGTAACTGAAGCACCTATTGATGTTCCTTCTACTATTAACATTGTTGATAATGTTAGTGGTAATGTTCAACAAGCTCCAGTAGAACCTTTAGTTCCTGCTGTCAACCTTAATGTACCATCATTAGTTCCAGTTAAAATTCCATCATTAGAAGAACCAGCTCAACCAAGTGCAGGTATATCTGATTTATTAATGATGCCAGCACCATCACAAGAAGGTGCTTTAAGTGAAACATCAACTGAAATGCCCGGTGCTTTACCAGTTAATCCTGAAAAATTAAGTGAAACATCAACTGAAATGCCTACATTAACTCAACAAAATCCAGCTCATGAAGAAGCCAAACCTGAATCTAAATCAATTTTAGATTACTTTTTCGGTGCAAATACAACTGAAAAACCAGAATCAGAATCAACACAAACCACAACTGAAATCCCTGCCCCTTCCGTTGCAGTTGCAGTTCCTGAACAAAAGAATGAAAATGTTCAACTTGTTGTTAAAGATTTAATTGAAAAACTCAGAGAAAAATCAGTTGTATTAAAAGAAAAAGAATCCTTGTTAAGATCAAAAGAATCTGAACTTCTAGAAAGAGAAAAAGAAGTTGCCAGACTCGAAGCTGAAGCTAAAGCTAGAATTGAAGAACTTAATAATTCTGTTGCTAATTTAAATACACAAAAATCATCATTAGAATCAGAAGTTAGCGGACTTAAAAGTGATCAAGAAAAATACTTGAATAATTTAAGCGAAATTAACCTTAATTTAAAAGATATAGGAGTAACTAATACTGAAGATAACGCTACACAATCATTTTTAGGTAGTCTTTTTAAATAAATAAAATAATAAAATAATATCATTATTTGATATTATTTTATTTAGATGTTTAAAATATAGAAATATTTGATTTTTTAGCTGGTTTCTTTTGAGCTGCTTTTTTACGTGGATTTGATTCACTTAATGTTGTTTCAGAAACTAATCTTTCATTATTAGAAGATGTTTCATCTTGTGTCTCAGTAATTGATGGTTTTATAGTAGATGGTTGTAAGTTATGTAATCTATTTAATATATCTTTAACCTGACTAGGTGCTCTAATATCTGGTACATTTGGTTTTAATTGACCAACAGGAATTGTTGGTGGTAATACTGGTGGTTTAGCATTTGCTGCTTGTGGTTCACTATTTTGTTTATTAATCATATTTTGCTGTTGATTAATCATATCATTTTGACGTTGTAATTGGGCTTGAAGTTGTTCAATATATTTTTGTTGTGCTTGTTGTGCTTGTTGAGATTGTTGGGTTTGTTTTGTTTCATTATCTTTTTTTTTTAATAATTCTTTTTGTCTTTCAATATTTAGTTCCTGAGGTGTCATAAATTGCGAACTTTCGCCTTTTCCAGGATTCATAATTTTACTTAACAATCCGGGATTTGATGCAAGAACAGTATCTAAACCTGGTAATGTCGATGCATGTGATTTTGAAAAATGGAAGGCAGATGCAGATGCAATGATTAAATATAATAATTTAATTTCAGGAGCCATCTTCTTTCCAGTACCTTTGTATTTTTCATAAATTTCTTCCAATACATCTTCCCAACTGTCAACTTCTACTGACATATGTTCACCCCAACCTGATAAATGAAAATCAAATGGATCATATTTATCATTCAAAAATTCAATAACTGAAACTGCTTGTAGTAAACCACTTTTAAATATTTTTACACCATTTCTTTTATCAACAAAACTTCTTAATAATTCATATTCGTATTCCATTTCTTCCAAAGATGAATTAAAATCATAATCTTTTGACAACTCAAAACCCTTTGCTTTAATTTCACATAGTTTTCTTAATAATTCTATTTTTTTCATTCTTATTTCTTGTGGTGTTAATGGTTTAGGTTCTTCAGCTGGTTTGATTTCTGCAGTGTTAGTATTATTTGATGTATTTGCAGTATTTGCAGTGTTTGTTTGTCCAGATGACTTGAAACCAGGAATTACAGGTTGTTTAGGAGAATCATTTCTTGAGCCTTTTGGAGATACTGAAATACGATCATATTTTGATCTTGATTCAGAATTTGATTTACTAGATTTTCTAGATGAGTCAGAACTAGATGAACTAGAACTAGACGATCTAGATGATTTAGATGAATCAGAACTGGAATCAGTCTCTTTTAAAATATTATTTAAATCGGATGATTCTGATTCTTGTTCTTTTTTAGAAATAATTTTGCTTGGATTAGCAATTAAATTAAAATAATAATCAGTATCTGTTGTTTGTTGTTTTTTATCATTACTTTTATCTTCCAATAAATTATCACCATTAGAGTTTTGATATTTAACTTTTACGTCTGATGAAGAAGTTTCTGAGTCCGACATTATAATATTATAAAGATTCTTTCCTTTAACTCAACGCAATCATTTATTTAAATTAAAAAAAATTAAATAAATAATTTATAATAAATTATAAAAAGGTTTTTTTTTAGAATTAGAATATCTAGTGATGCTCTTAAATGCTTCAAAATTTTCTTTGGCATCTTGAGCATAGATGTAGTCAAGTGTTAATATAAAAGCAACAGCAATCATAATTGCCATTTTAGGATCTTGGTTACCTCTGACAACAACTAAAAATAATACTAAGATTCTAAAGATGGTATTTTTAAATAAATCTACCATAAATTTAGGAAGGGTGGGTCTAAGTAAAGTAGCATATAAAGCTAACAATAAAGTAATGGCTGTGCTAACATACTTGTTATCTAATGATTCAGAAAGCATTATATATATTAAATTTAGATAAAAATTTATTAAATATTTAATATTAACTTATAATAAATTAATCATATTAAATTCTTTTTCTGGCATTGTTACTAATAATATTTTAATTTGGTTGATTAATAAATTTTCTTTATTTTCATTAATAAATATAGGTAAACCTTTAGAATTTATTAAATTATTAAATTCAAGAAAATGTTTAAGTTTATCATTAGAGTCAAGTTCACCATAGATTTTAATAGTTATTGATTCAATTAACTCTAATAATTTTGGATCTTCTTTTACTAATTGATGGATCTTAAAACTTAATTCGTTAACATTAATTATATCATATTTATAACCATATCTTAAATTATTTATATTTATAGATTTAATAATTTTATCAATTTGTATATTTGATTTTACCTTTACAGAGCTAAAATTTTCAATTCCATTATATTTAGAAATTAATGTAACTAAAACTGCTACTATTACTACTGCTATAACTATTTTAGATAAATAATCCAAAATCATTTATATTTTAATTTAGAAATTATTATCTATCATTTATCAATAGGAAAAATGAACTATTGTTCAATCGATGATGCGTGGGGAAAAAGTAATTCAATAAGTAATCAATTTAAAATTCATATGAATAATGAAGATGATAATATTATTGATAATATTCCTTACGTTAATGGTTCTAATGTTTCTAATAAAACTAATTCTAGACCAATTTCTAAAACAAATAATATTGAACACTTTTCAAATCAAAATAAAATAGTAAAAAATAAACAAAATTATAATTATGAAGATGATAATTTTGAATTTAATCATTGTGATAATTTTATGAATCATATTAAAACTTGTAGAAAATGTTATAATAAAATGAAATACCAATTTAGATCACGTCTTGTTGAAAATTTTCAAGAAATAGTTGATGATAATAGAGATACTATTGTATTAATTTTATTAGGTATATTTATTTTATTATTTTTTAATTTAATCAATAACTTGAGTAAATAATTTAACTAAATAATTTTTATAGATTACTTTTTAGGAAACCAAGTAATTAATAAAATATTAGGTGGATAAAATTCAGTATTAAAACCATTCTTTTTTAATTTTAATTGTACATATTTTTGGCATTCCTCAACTGAATACATTGGTAATCCAACTAGAAATTCAGGTATTTGATACCAAGTATAGTAATAATCACCTGAACTAGCTAAATTTATTTTTTTTTCGATATGCACAAATATTTTATCAAATGTTAATGTTTTTCTATTTTCTCGTTCCTTTTGTTGTTTAACTAAATCTTCAGCTTTAATCATATCTAATATATTACTATATATTAGATATTTAGAAATATTATTTCTAAGTTATAATATAATTATGTCTTTAAAAATGTCTAGAAATACTAAAAATAATGCGGTAAATTTGGCAGGTGCTGCTGGTTTGTTATTTGTGTTATATAAAATATTACAAAAACAAAATAATAAACCCAATTCAAATGATATAAGATGGGCTAATTGGCCACTATATTTAGATTATGATGAAAACAAAAAAACTTATCCAACCCTTGAAAAATTTCAATCAAAAAATAATATTAAAGTAAAATATTTTGAAGATTATAATGATAATGAAGAGTTTTTCGGAAAAGTTCAAGATGGGTTAAAATTAGGCGAGGATATCGGTTATGATATAATTACTCCAACTGGCTGGATGTTAGATAGATATATTAGATTAGGATATCTTAAAAAATTGGATTCTAATAAATGGACAAATAAAAAAAATCTTTTATTTAAAGATGATCCTAGATTAGATTACGCGTGTCCTTGGCAATATTATATGTCGGGATTTGGATGGAATGTAAAAACAAATCCAAAAGGTATTCGAACTTTGTCACAATTATTTTCACCACAAAATAAAGGTAAAATAGTTGTACTCTCTGAAATGAGGGATACAATGGGTATAATTATGATGGCACAAGGTGTAGACATATCAAAATTTACTGATAAAGATTTTATGAAAGCAATTGATTTTCTATCTCAAAAAATAAAAGGTGGATGGATTAGAGGTGTTAAAGGTAATGAATATGCAGAAGATTTAATATCAGGAAAAGTAACTGCTGTAATTGGATGGTCTGGTGAGTTACTTGGGCTAAAATATGGTTACTCTGGAAAATTTGATTTTGCTATTCCAGATTCAGGATGTATATTAACGTGTGATTATATGGTTGTACCTAAAACATCGCCAATACCAATGGATAATATTTATAAATTATTTAATTACTATTGTGATCCTTCAGTTGCTGCAAAAGTTACTAATTATATTCAATATACATGTCCAATTTCAGGTGCTCAAAAAGAACTGGAAAAAATAAACCCATCACTTGCTAAACAAGAACTAACTTTTCTCACACCTAGTGATATTAAAAAATTAAAAGTATTTCGTAAATTAACATTAGATGAGGAATCAAGATACACTGAATCATTTCAAAAACTAATTGCAAATTTAAATAAATAAATACTTAAAGGCACATATACTAATTAAAATAATTTAATTATTATGAGTGATACAAATTCAATTAATACCAATTTAGATAAATTAGTTAAATTGGATGATCTGGAACCTTCTAAACCACTTGAATTATCTATCAAACCTGAAAATGAACAATCCGAACCAAATGAATCATCAGAACTAACCAAACTAACCGAAATAGCTGAACCATCCAAACCATCCGAACCTGCTAATCTAGCTGAATCAACTAAACCATCTGAACCATCTGAATCAACAGATATTTCCAATGATAAACTAATAGACACAATATGTATGAGCGGAGGTGGTGTAAAAGGTTTTTCATTTATAGGAGCATTGGATTATTTACAAGAAAAATCCATTATTGATTTAAATCAAATTAGTAATTGGGTTGGAACATCTGCTGGTGCAATAATGGCATATTTGTTTAGTTTAGGGTTTAATACACAGGAAATAGGTGATTTTATTTTAGATTTTAATTTTGAAAAAATAGATCCAGAAGTTAATATTGATAATTTATTATTAAATCATGGTATCGATACTGGAGCTAAAATTATGTATGTTTTAACTAA
>JACCED011183874.1_pt1 | contig 48735 bp, 34 predicted proteins | sample 7455021 | NCBI WGS metagenome assembly JACCED01 (sample SAMN15323456, study PRJNA562643) | freshwater metagenome | isolation source: river surface water | place: USA:Blue River Watershed | collected 2017-08-19
AAAAACGCAGTCGCCGCGGTGGTGAAATGGCAGACACAGGGGACTTAAAATCCCCAGGCCGCAAGGCCGTGCGGGTTCGAGTCCCGCCCGCGGCACCAGTCATTGAATCCGGCTTCCATTCGGAAACGCCATCAGCTCAAGACCCGGTTGCTGGGCGCGAGGTCTCGTGCGTCGGCCGCTGCTCGGGTGATCGCCCCTCAGGGCGACCGGAGCTCACGCGGCCATGGGGAGCCGACGGAGGTCCGGGCAGATCGGCCTGGCCCGAGGCCTGCCGATCGCGTGCGATTCGGCGTTTTTCCACTTCGCCACATTTCTGTTGCGTGAATGTTCCGACGCTGGCGCTATTCGAAGGCTTAATCAGCATGAAAACCCCCATCCAAAACAAACTGTTGGCGATGGCACTGGCCCTGGTCGGGTTCGGTGCATCAGCCAATGATATCGAGCCGGGTAAGGAGACTTACTCGGTGGTGTTCGCCCCCAAGCCCATCGTCCTCGACGGAAGTCTCGGCGAATGGGCCGGAGTGCCGGTGCTGGCCGATCCGAAGTTCTCGGTGCCCAAGGGCTCAGGAACCACCGGAACCGGCAAGTATGTGTTGTTCGAGGAGTACGGTGGCGGCACCTGGTCGGGTCCGGATGACCAGACCTCGGCCGTGCAGATCGTCTATGATGCCGACAACGTGTATTTCGGCTTCGTCGTGACCGACGACTACCACGAGAACGCGGCCAAGAGCGCGTGGAACGGCGACTCCATCCAGCTGATGATCGCCAGCGCCGACCGCTCCAAGCAGGTGGCTTTGTACAACTACGCCCTCGGTGGCGTGGAAGGTGATCTGGGCGAGACCATTGTGATGCACGAGGCCGGCCCCGGTGGCACCGAAGCCATCGTGACCCGCAACGGCACCAGCAAGCGCACCACCTATGAAATCAAGCTGCCGAAGGCCTCGCTCGACATCGCCACGCTTGAAGGCGGCGTGAAGTTCGGTCTGGGCATGGCCATCAACGACGGTGACAACGGCGCTGGCCAGAATGGCCAGAAGGGTTGGGGCGGTCTGGGCGCCCACGCCATCGTGTTCGGCAAGACGCCGAGCGAGACGGCCGAGATGACGTTGATGAAGAAGAACGACATCGAGCCGGGCAAGGAGTTCTACACCGTCAACCGCGCTCAGGGCGCCATCACCCTCGATGGCAAGCTCGACGAGTGGAAGGGTGTGCCGGTGTTGGCCGATCCGAAGTTCTCGGTGCCCAAGGGTTCCGGACCGAATGGCAAGTATGTGCTGTTCGAGGAGTACGGTGGTGGCACCTGGTCGGGTCCAGATGACCAGACCTCGGCCGTGCAGGTCATCTTCGACACCGAAAACGTGTATTTCGGCTTCGTCGTGACCGACGACTACCACGAGAACGCCGCCAAGAGCGCGTGGAATGGCGACTCCATCCAGTTGATGATCGCCAGCGCCGACCGCACCAAGCAGGTGGCTCTGTACAACTACGCCCTCGGTGGCGTGGAAGGTGATCTGGGCGAGACCATCGTCATGCATGAGGCCGGCCCGGGTGGCACTGAAGCCGTGGTGACCCGCAACGGGGCCACCAAGCGCACCACCTACGAAATCAAGCTCCCGAAGGCCTCGCTCGCGATCGAAACCCTCCAGGGCGGCGTGCAGTTTGGTCTGGGTATGGCCATCAACGACGGCGACAACGGCGCCGGCCAGGCCGGTCAGAAGGGTTGGGGCGGTCTGGGTGCCCACGCCATCGTGTTCGGCAAGACACCGAGCGAAACCGCTCTCTTCACCTTGAGCTCGGTCGTTCCGAACGACATCGAGCCGGGCAAGGAATACTACACCGCCAGCGCGGTCAGCACTCCGATCGTCCTCGACGGCAAGCTCAACGAGTGGGGCGGCGTGCCCGTCCTCTCCGATCCCAAGTTCTCGGTGCCCAAGGGTTCCGGCGCCACCGGCACGGGCAAGTACGTGCTGTTCGAGGAGTACGGTGGCGGTACCTGGTCCGGTCCGGATGACCAGACCTCGGCCGTGCAGGTCGCCTACGATGTGGACAACGTCTACTTCGGTTTCGTCGTGACCGACGACTACCATGAAAACGCCGCCAAGAGCGCGTGGAACGGTGACTCCATCCAGTTGATGATTGCCAGCGCCGATCGTCAGCAGCAGGTGGCCCTCTACAACTACGCCCTGGGTGGCGTCGACGGGGATCTTGGCGACGTGATCGTCATGCACGAGGCCGGTCCCGGTGGGACCGAGGCGGTCGTGACCCGCGACACCGCGGCCAAGAAGACCTACTACGAAATCAAGCTCCCGGCCGCGGCGATCGGCAAGACCGCCTTGACCTTGGGAACTCAGTTCGGTTTGGGCATGGCCATCAACGACGGTGACAACGGCGCTGGCCAGAACGGTCAGAAGGGCTGGGGCGGTCTGGGTGCCCACGCCATCGTGTTCGGCAAGTCTCCGAAGGAAACCGCGCTGGTGTCCCTCGGCACCGCTTCATCGGGCTCCGACCGTCTGTTCCTCTCGGCCATCAATCCGAGCATCGTGACCTTCTCGTTCCGCGCGAACGACAAGGGTGGTTCGATCGTGGCGGCCAACGGCATCAAGCTGACCCTCGATGGCCAAGTCGTGACGACCACCGTGGCTCCCAAGAATGGTGACGCCACCGACGTGACCTACACCCGTGCGACGCCGTTCGCGGCCGGTGAGCACACCTACAAGATCGAGGTCAAGGACACCCAGGGCAACACGGTGACCGACTCCGGCACCTTCACGGCCGCTCAGGTGGCGGTGTTGACCGCGGCCCATCAGGCCGTGTCGGTCGACAAGACCAAGGCCGGCTTCATCTGGCGCATCGTGCAGAACGAGGCCATGACCTCCAAGGTGCTGGACGACGTGGAGTTGGCCCTGCTCGGGACGTTGAAGGACGAAACCGGCACGGTCATCGACAACCTCGCCAACGAAAACGAGCCGGGCAACGCCCTGGCCGCGGGTGTCAAGGACGGCAAGACCGTCAAGTTCGAGATCGCCACCACGATCAACCTCAACGCTGTCTCCGGTGGCAACGCGGGCACCTTCCCTGAGGACCAGGGAATGCCCGGTGTTCCGGGCGCCAGCGGTCTGGATTACGGCATCGCTGCCGAACTCACGACCTTCGTCGAGCTTCCGGCCGGCGTGGTGACTCTGGCCATCGCCTGCGATGACCGCTTCCGCGCTCAGGGCGGACCGATCGGCAAGCCGACCGATGGCATCCTCCTCGGTGAGGGTGGCCTCGAGCTGAACGGCAACACCGCCACGGGTCTCACCCGGTTCTTCGTGCAGGATGCCGGCATCTACCCGGTGCGCGTCCTGTTCCAGGACAACGGGGGCGCGGCCCACATCGAGTTGGCCAGCGTCAAGGCCAACGGTGACAAGGTGCTGGTCAACGACCTCGACAACGGTGGCTTCAAGGCCTACCGCGTGGGTGTCGCTCCGGCCAAGTCCACCCGCGTGGCCGTCGGCAAGGTTCCGGCCGGCCTGACCGGCACGGCCCTGACCGGCGTGACCCTGTCGGAGTCGACCAAGACGGTGACCGCCGACCTCCCGACGACGGGCACGGGTGGGTTCCTCACCATCACCCCCTCTGTGACGATCATCTCGATCAAGAACGAGGGCGGCAAATTGGTCATCACCTACCAGTGAGTCCTCGGGCCGCTGATCCAGTGGCTTGAAATCGTGAGGGGTTGGTCTTCGGACCAACCCCTTTTTCATTCTTCGACGTTCCCGGAGTGGTCAATCCGCCCGGTCCGGGTCATTGTCCGAGGCAATTCCAGAGGCCATGCGAGGGTCCATCCCAGAACTGTTCCGGGTCCGCTTCGAACGCACCACCGACCGTGGTTTGCCGAGCGCACTGACGACGATCCTGTACCTGCTCTTGAGCCTCGCGGGGCTGAACGCCGCCGAACCCTCCCCGGCGGTGGCGTCTGCTCCTGCGGTGATCCGGACCCTGGCCCCGGCCGGCGGAGGACCGGTGGGTTTCCGATCCATGCTCCCGCTGGAAACGGGGCTCGCGTTCACCAACGCGATGACGGGGGATCTGTATCTGACCAATGCCGTGGCACACAACGGGGCGGGGGTGGCCATCGGGGATGTGGACGGGGATGGCTGGGCCGATGTGTATCTCTGCAATCTCGAAGGACCCAATCGGTTGTTCCGGAACCGGGGGAATTGGCGCTTCCAGGCCATGGACCCGCCGGAAATCGCCTGTGCCGATCAGCGGTCGACCGGAGCCGCCCTGATCGATGTCGATGGTGACCGCGATGTGGACCTGCTGGTCAACGGCATCGGTGTGGGGACCCGACTCTTCCTCAACGACGGTCGCGGCGGATTCACCGAGAAGAAGGATTCGGGATTGTCCCAGACGGCCTCCGCGACTTCGATGGCGCTGGCCGACATCGATGGCGATGGCGATCTGGATCTGTACTGCACGCATTTCATCGATGTCATGCGCTTGGCCGATCCCACGACCCGTTTCGCATTGACCCGCAAGGGCGACGGTTGGGAGGTCTCCAAGATCAATGGGGAATCCACTCGCTCACCCAAATGGAAGGGGCGTTTCGAGGCCCTGCCGGACGGCAAGGTGCGGGAGTTGCCCGAAGTGCATGGAGTGTACCGGAATGAGGGACAGGGGCGCTTCACGGCCATCGAGAACGAGCCCGGCACATTTTCCGATGCTCAGGGCCAGCCGATCCCGCCGTATCGGGATTGGGGTCTGGCGGTGATGTTCCGCGACATCAATGGCGACGGCGCGCCCGACCTCTACGTCTGCAACGACAACACGTCGCCCGACCGTGTCTGGATCAATCAGGGGCGGGGGCGATTCCGGGAACTGGATCCCTTGAAGCTGCGTCACACGAGCCGCTCGGCCATGGGGGTCGATTTCGCCGACATCGATCGGGACGGATACGACGACTTCTTCGTGGTGGACATGCTGGCCCGCGAGCACGGCTTTCGGATGACCCAATTGGTGCGCGACCGCCCGACTCCGGGCGAACTGGAGCTGCCCGACGCGCGTCCCCAGTTCAACCGCAATACCCTCTTTCTGGGCAGGCCCGGCGGCTATTACACCGAAGTGGCGTGGATGGCCGGCCTGGCCGCGTCGGACTGGACCTGGTCGACCCTGTTCCTCGATGTGGATCTCGACGGCGACGAAGACCTGCTGCTCACCAACGGATTCGAATTCGATGTGATGGATCAGGACAGTCACACCGAGATCAAGGATTCGGGCCGACGGCTCACCGAGAACCAGCTCAAACGCTCCATGCAGATGCATCCGCGCTGGCGCACCCGCAATGCGGCCTTCCGCAACCGGGGCCGGGGCGAGTTCGAACCGGCGGGCTCCGACTGGGGCTTCGATCTCGAGGGGATCTCCTACGGAATGGCCGCCGGTGATCTCGACAACGATGGCGACCTCGATCTGGTGCTCAACAACCTCAACGCTCCGGCCACCGTGTACCAGAACACCGGTCCCGGTTCCCGGGTGGCCGTCCGCCTGCGCGGTCTGGCTCCGAACACGCACGGAATCGGGGCCCGTGTGTCGTTGGTGTCGCCACGGATGGTCCAGGCGCAGGAGATGATCGCCGGCGGGCGGTATCTGTCGGCCGACGACCCGTTGAGGGTCTTCGCGTTCGACGCCCGGGCCGATGCCGGTGCGCGCCTTCGGGTCCGGTGGCGCAGTGGTCGTGAAACGGTGGTGGAGGGCGTCGAGGGCGGTCGCCTGTATGAGGTGGTCGAACCGGCCGGGGGGCAGCCCGTGCCCATCCCGGTTCCGTCGGTGCCGCCGACCCTGTTCGAAGATCTCACGGGATCCTTGAACCACTCTCATCGCGATGAGGAGTTCGATGACTGGGCCCGTCAGCCCACCTTGCCGCGCCGTTTGAGCCGCCTGGGTCCGGGCGTGGCCTGGTATGACTTCGACGGCGATGGGTGGGAAGACCTGCTGGTGGCCGGAGGGCGGGGGGGGACGCTCGGAGTTCTGCAAAACCAGCAAGGGCGTGGCTGGCGGGCCGTCACGAACGGGCCGGCGATCGGGGCCGACCAGGGAGCCGTTCTGGGTGTGGCCGATGGTCTGGGAGGTCGCCGCGTCTGGGTGTCGGTGTCCAACGGAGAGGCGCCGTCGGGGGCGGTGTCGAAGGTGGAACTCCATTCTCCCGGGGCCTGGGCCCAGCCCGAGGTTCTGCCGGCCGGAACCCACGCCATCGGAGCCTTGGTGAGCATGGACGTGGATGGCGATGGCGATCTCGATGTCTGGGTCGGGGGCCGCAGCCGGCCCTCCCGCTATCCCGAATCGGTCTCATCCCAGTGGTGGTTGAACGAGAGGGGGCGATGGACGATGGACCCGCGCCGCAGCAGCGCCTTCGAGTCGATCGGCATGGCGACCGGCGCCTGTGCCGCCGACCTGGATCGGGATGGTGATCCCGACCTCGTGGTGGCCACCGAGTGGGGGCCGGTCCGGGTCTTCCTCAATGACGGGGGCGGCTTTCGCGAAGCCACCGAGGCCTGGGGCCTGGCCACCAAACCCGGGCTGTGGACCGGTGTGGCCACGGGGGATTTCAATGGCGATGGGCTGCCCGATCTGGTGTGCGGCAATCAGGGACGCAATTCGCAGTACGAATTGTACCGGCCGGCCGATCTGCGCCTCGTCTACGGCGACTGGGCGGGTGATGGCGTGATCCAGATCCTCGAGGCGTGGCGTTCGGGTTCCGATTGGTGGCCGGTCCACGATCGCGCCTGGTTGTCGCAGGGTATTCCGAAGATCGCCTCCGAGTTCGCCTCCCATGCCGCCTTCTCCCGGACGACCGTCCCCGAGATCCTCAAGCGACAGGGCGTCGCTTCGGCCCCGTGGGTGGGGGCGTCGGAGTTGTCTTCGATGGTGTTCCTCAATCGGGGAGGGCGCTTCGAGGCCGTGGCCCTGCCGCAGGATGCGCAGCGGGCCCCGGTGTTTTCGGTGGCCGTGGGCGATCTCGACGGGGATGGACGGCAGGACCTGCTCTGTTCCCAGAATTTCTTCGGAACCGCCTCTGATCTGACTCGCGAAGACGGGGGCTATGGTCTGGCGTTGCGGGGTCGGGGCGACGGGACCTTCGAGGCCTGGGATCCCGAGGTCTCCGGAATCCGGGTCTTCGGAGAGCAGCGGGGCGCGGCTCTGGGCGATTTCGATCACGACGGGCGTCTCGATGTGGTGATCAGCCAGAACCACGGAACCACCCGGCTCTATCGCAACCGGACGGCCGCGCCGGGTCTGCGGGTGGTGCTGAAGGGGGGCGTGCTCAATCCCGAGGGGGTGGGTACCGAACTCCGTCTGGAAGACTCCGCCGGCAACCTGGGGCCCGTCCAGACGGTCGGGGCGGGCAGCGGGTATTGGTCGCAGGATGCGGCAACCCGGATAGTGACCGGCACCGACAAAGCGATTGCCCTGCGGGTCCGGTGGCCGAATCGTCCGGAGCAACGCGTTTCCTTGACCCCGAACCAGAAGACGGTGGAAGTCTCTCAGCCCCCTGCACCATGAAGTGTTTTGTGAAATCCTGGATCTCCGCCTGCCTCGTCGCGCTGCTGGGCTCGGGCGTCGGGTGCGGCAACGAGGGGGCCAAGGCCGGCGCGCCTGCTTCGGTGTCGGTGCCCGTGCCGCTGACGAACATGGTCCGCATCACCGCGGGCACCTTCCAGCGCATCCGTTTTCCTGTGACCCTCACCCGCGATTTCTGGATCGGGAAGCATGAGGTCACCCAGGGAGAATTCCAGGCGGTGATGGGCCTCAATCCGAGCCACTTCACCGGCATGACCCATCATCCCGTCGAGAAGGTGTCGTTCATCGCCGCGAGCAACTACTGCGCGAAGGTGACCGCGCAGGAACGGGCGCAGGGCCGCTTGCCCGAGGGGTTCGAATATCGCCTCCCCACCGAGGCGGAGTGGGAGTACGCCTGTCGCGCGGGATCCACCAACCGGTTCTATTTCGGCCCCACCCCCGAGGGTGGCGACGCGCACGCCTGGACGGCCGAGAATTGCGAGGCCACCACCCACCCGGTCGGCACCAAGAAACCCAACGCCTGGGGCCTGCACGACATGCACGGCAATGTCTGGGAATGGTGCTCCGACTGGTTCGAGCCTTATCCGGCCAAGCCCTTGACCGATCCCACGGGGCCGGCCACCAACGGCACCAACAAGTACAAGGTCTTCAAGGGGGGTGGCTGGAATCAGGACATGCAGTATGGCGGAGCCTCCAGCCGCTTCATGATGTCACCCTCCAACGGGATCCACTTCGTGGGGTTCCGGATGGTGCTCGCGCCGCGGTGACCGCTCCTACGGCTCATTTCGGCCGCCAGATCGCCGGGGCGCTTTCGATGCCGGTGCTGGAGACGGTGATGATGCGCAGTTCCTTGGGCGGAGTGCCCCGGTAGGAGCGCGGCACCGACAGCTGACGAGTGGTGCCCGGGTGGATCTCCGTCTTCCAAAGCCATTCTCCGTGGCTCTGGACGATGATGGACGAAAACCGTCCTTTTCCTGGATCCACATCGACCCGGATGGGCCCGCGACCGCCATGCGCGACCTCGATCGAGGGAGTCTCGGGCGGTTGTGAGCCCAACCACGGGGTGGCCGGCACCAGTGCCCGATGGGCGAACGGCCCCTGGATCAGGCGGGAGCCGATGCCATCCCGGTTTTCGAGGAGCGCCGAGGCGTTCCAATGGATCACCCCCGAGGAGCGGGTTTCGGGCCCGATCTGGTCGGCCTGCCAGACCACCTCGGCGGCGGTGCGATTCTTGCCGATGTCGGCCGCGTTGATGCCGGGCCACAGATGGCGGCGAGCGACATTCTCCGCGGCCCACCACGCGAGCAGCTTGGTGAATCGTTGCTCGGTCTGGCGCTCGGTCCAGTAGAGCTGCGGGGCGAAGTAATCGGCCATGCCCTCACGGATCCACTTCCGGGCATCGGCGTAGAGCACCTCGTGCTGATCCATGCCCTTGATGCCTTCGGGAAAGCCCGGTTTCCAGATGCCGAAGGGGCTGATGCCGAACTTCACCCAGGGCTTTTCGCGATGCACCGCGGCATTCATCGCCCGCACCAGGCTGTTGACGTTCTCGCGGCGCCAGTCCGGTCGACTCAGCTTGCCGCCGGAGCGTTGGTAGGCGCCCCAACTGCGGTCGTCGGGAAACGGCACGGGCGTCCCCAGGGTCGATTTGTCGGGATACGGGTAGAAATAGTCGTCGATGTGGATCCCATCGAGGTCGTAGCGATGAACCACGTCGGCCACCACCTTGAGGGTCTGGTCACGCGCCTCGGCGAGGCCGGGATCGAGCCAGAGGAACTTGCCATAGGGCACCACCAGATCGGGTCGAGTGCGGCTGACGTGCTGTCCGGAGACCGGTGAGATGGCCTGACTGTACCGCGCGCGGAAGGGGTTGAGCCAGGCGTGCAGTTCGAGGCCGCGGGCGTGGGCCTCGCTGACGGCGAAGGCCAGGGGATCCCAGGCCGGTGTGGGGGCCGCGCCCATGCGGCCCGAGAGGTATTCGCTCCAGGGTTCCAGCGCTGAGGGGTACAGGGCGTCGCAGCTGGTCCGGATCTGGAGGATCACGGCGTTGAGATGCCACCGTTGGGCCGTGTCGAGCAGCGCCCGCAATTCGGCCTGCTGACGCGCCGCGGGCAGGCCCGGTTTGCTGGGCCAATCGATGTTGCCCACGGTGGCGATCCACATCGCCCGGAATTCGCGGGGAACCGGAGGCGGTCCCGCCGGCGCGGACCTCAGGGTCACAGCGATCAGCAATCCGACGATGAGCAAACGAAGCATGGGCGAGATCCGACGACCGTGGACCGGGGCCGTCCCGCGAGCAAGGGTGGTGAGTCGCTCTGAGCCGGAGTCCATGCATGCCCTGGCACCGGGGTTGGAGGTGGCCTTGGCCGCGGTGCGTCTGGATTGGCGGCAGCACGTGCGCCAAGATCCCCGGTTCCTGCGCCGGGCCGAGCCGACCCGCGGCGCTGCCGGCGCGTGACTTTGTCGGTCCGGCTTCGGTAGGCTTCTGGGATGCGATTCTCCCCGTGGCTGCGACCGTTGCCGGGCGTTCTGTGGCTACTCCTCTGGCTGACGCCCCGGGCGGTGTCGGCGCTCCCCTCGGAGGGGTTGTTCTCGAAGACCAACCTCGTGGCCTGGTGCATCGTGCCCTTCGATTCCCGGAAGCGGGGTCCGGAGGACCGTGCCGAGATGCTCGACCGGTTGGGGATCCACCGCCTGGCCTACGATTGGCGGGCCGAACACATTCCCACCTTCGATGCCGAAGTGGCCGCGATGCGGAATCATCGCATCGAGATCACGGCCTGGTGGTTCCCGGCCGCCTTGAACGACGAGGCCAAGGCCATCCTCGCCTGCATCGACCGCACCGGGATCCATCCTCAGCTCTGGGTGACCTTGGGCACCGAGCCCGAGACGGATCTGACCGTGTTGGAGCAGAAGATCCGGGCGGCTGTCGAATCCCTCGGGCCCATTTGCGCCGAGGCCCGGAAACGCGGGTGCTCGGTCGCTTTGTACAATCATCTCGGTTGGTTCGGGGAACCGGCCAACCAAGTCCGGGTCATCGAGCAGCTCCGGAAGTCCGGGCATTCGAACGTCGGGAGCGTGTACAACTTCCATCACGGCCACGCCCACCTGAGCGACTTCGAGAAGCAGTTCGGGATCCTCAAGCCGTACCTCTTGGCGCTGAACCTCAACGGCATGGTCCGTGACGGGGACAAGCTCGGGAAGAAGATCATCCCGCTGGGCACGGGCGATCAGGAGCAGCGGTTGTTGAAGGTCGTCGAAGCCAGCGGATGGCGGGGACCCGTCGGGATCATCGGTCATACCGACGAGGATGCGGAGGTGAAGCTGCGCAAGGAGTTGGATGGCTTGGAAAAACTGACATCCTCCTCGGCTCCTGCGGTCAAGTCGGCCGGCGAGCCCCCGGCCTCGGGTCGGGAGCCCGGAGTCCAAGCTGAGAAGGACTGGGTGGACAACCGGTGGCAGCGCACCGAGATCGGTCCGTTCCTGGCCTCGAGCGTCCGCTTGCCGGACGGGTCCTCGGTGGTCCGCGGGCTCACCGTGCGGGTCGGCCCCGAGGTCAGCGTGCTCTACGACTTGGCCCAGGGATCGGTCCGGGCCGTGTGGACCGGCGGGTTCCTCAAGTTCGACGCCACCCGCTTCGGCCTGATCGGGACGCCGGTGCCGGCAGGCACCGTGCTCTGGACGTCGGACGCTGTTCGCCCGAAGAAGGCCGCGGCGCCGCGCTTTCTGGGACAGCATCGCACGCCTGATGGCATCGTCCTGGACTGGGAGGTGGATGGGGTTCGGGTGCGCGAGCGCCCGGAGTGGGTGGTCACGCCGGCGGGTCCCGCCCTGGTCCGCCGCCTCGAGGTCGGAGCCCGGACCGCTCCGTTGCGATGGTGGGCTGCCGGTCACATGAATGGCGACGGGTTGACCGCCGATACGTACCAGAACCGATCGATCGAGACCACGGGCCCCGATCGTCCGCCCACCCGCGACACCTTCCGGGCCACCCACCTGGTCCGCAACATCGACTCCGGGACGCTGTCGGCGGTCGCCGTGGTGACCGGCGGTGGGATCGAGTGCGAGGCCGGAACACGGCGCGAGCCGGGGGGCATCGGGCAGGGGTCCGCCGTGATGAGGATTCCGCCGGGTGAGGCGATCTGTCTGGACGCGGTGTTGTGGCGTGGCGGAGTCGGTCAAGGCACCGCCTTCGAACGGTGGGCCAAAGCCCGAACGCCTTCGGAGGTCGGCGCCGAGGCGATCCCCGCCGCCCCGGAGGTCTCCGAGCAACTCACCCGAGGCCAGCGCGGCCTGGAGACGGGCCCGTTTGCGGTCGATACCCTGACCCTGCCGTATGACAACCCGTATCAGGCGCTGATGTTCGCCTCCGGCGTGGACTTCACCTCCGATGGCGCCGGCTACGTGTGCACCCTCCATGGCGATGTCTGGCGGGTCACCGGCGTGGATGCCGGATTGCAGTCGCTGCGCTGGAAGCGGGTGGCCACGGGGCTCTTCCAACCGCTGGGGCTCAAGGTTCGCGGCGATCGGGTGTACGTTTTGGGCAAGGATCGCATCACGCGCCTCGACGATCTCAACCACGACGGGGTGACCGACTTCTACGCGACCTTCTTCGACGGCATCGCCACCTCGTTGGGCGGGCATGATTACGTCACCTGCCTCGAGGTCGATCAGGACGGCCGGTTCTATTATGCCGATCCTCAGGGAGTCCACCGGGTCGCCGCCGACGGCAAGTCCGCCGAGACGTTGGCCTCGGGGTTCCGCAACCCGAACGGCATGGGGGTGAGCCCCGACGGACGTGTGGTCACCGTGGCCCCGCAGCAGGGCACCTGGACGCCCACCAGTGAGATCGCCGAGATCCGGCCGGGCGGCTGGTACGGGTTCGGAGGTCCGAAGGCCGATCACAACCCGCCGCTCGGACGCGATTGGCCCCTGTGTTGGATCCCGCACTCCGTGGACAACTCCAGCGGATCGCAGGCATGGATTCCGCAAGGCCACTGGGGAGAACTGGGGGGCCAGATGATGCACCTGCTCTGGGGACGATGCGGGATGATGCTGGCCTTGCGCGATCCCCGGGGTGCGGCGACCCAGGGGGCGGTGGTTCCCTTGCCGGTGAAATTTCTCAGTGGTCCGAATCGGGCCAGCTTCCGCGCCCAAGATGGTTCCCTTTACATAGCCGGCAGCACCGGATGGCAGACCAGCGCCGTGAAGGATGGAGCCGTGCAGCGTGTTCGCCAGACGGGCAAGCCGTTGCGCATTCCGGTGGCCTGGAAGCAGGACGGGGCGTCGTTGGAATTCACCTTTTCGGAGAAACTGGATCCGGCCGTGGCCGCCGATGCGGGCAGCTTCGGTGTCCGTCGTTGGAACTACCGCTACACGCAGGACTACGGTTCCAAGGATTGGTCGGTGGTGGACCCGAACAAGGAAGGCCGTGATGAGGTCGAGGTGAAGTCCGCCGCGTTGTTGCCGGATGGACGGACGGTGCGGATCACCCTCGCCGACGCGCGTCCGGCCATGCAGTACGAATTGCGCTACGATGTCGGATTCCGCGGGCAGGTGTGGTTCAGCCTGCACGGGCGCTGAACGCAGCGGCCCCGCAGGTCGTCAGGGTCGGCCTTCAGGGTTGAGCGTCCTGCGCGCCGGCGTTCCGCGTGCTTCTGGTCTGCATGGGGGTGGCCTCGATGAACACATCCATCTGCTGGCCGACATAGAGGTTCAGGTCCGATCGGTCGATGCGGTAGACGGCCTGGAGCACCCGGGTGTCGACCCGCTCGAGACTGTCGCCCGTGAGCGAGCGCTTCGGAATGACGAAGGGTTCGAAGCGCACGAAGCTCAGGGTCGAAGACAATGCGGCGTTGCCCCGCACATGGCCGCGGGCGCGGGACTCTGGACCGACCCGCCAGGCTTCGTGCTCATCGATGTCGGTCCGCAGGTGGAGCGGAGTCAGATGGCCCAGCACGATCAGCGGGGTGCCGGTCGGACCCGCCGTGGCGAATTCTCCGGGTCGGATTTTGAGCTGCAACACGGTGGCGTCGATGGGGGCGACGATCGTGCATCGCGCGATCTCGGTCCGTACGGCGGCGACGGAGGCTTCGGCCACGATCCCCTCGGCCTCGATCTCGGCGACCCGGGCCTCGGCGGCCTTGAGCGCGAATTCCGTCCGGGCCCATTCCTCCTCGCTGATGACCGTGCCACCCCGGAGTTTTCGGGAACGGTCGAGGCGGTCGCGGAGGTCCTCGGCCTGGGTGAGGGCGGTGACCCGTCGGGCCCGGGCCGCCGCGAGGTGGGCTTCCTGCACCGCCAACGAGGCCTGCAGGTGGCGGGTGTCGAGTCGGAACAAGGGCGTCCCGGCCCGCACCGACTGGTTCAACGCCACCGTCACTTCGGCAACGATCCCCGAGATCGGCGTGCCCACGCTGAGGTGCTCGGTGCTCGCCTCGATGAGGCCCACGGCCGCGACGGTGTGGGTGAAGGAGGAAGCGGGCGGCGCAGACGCGGGCTCGGTGGCCGCACGGACGGGTTGGGTCCGGACCACGGACACGGTGGCGTAGATCGCCGCGAGGACGGCCAGCGTGGGCAGGAGGTAGTGCTTCATCGGGAGGAAGGGGACAGGGGTGTCACGGAGCCGGTGCCTGCATCGGGCACGGCCTGGCGTCGCGGGTCGATCTCGACGATCCGTCCATCGTCCATGTGGGCGATGACATCGGCGAAGTGGAAGACCCGACTGTCGTGGGTGACCACGATCACGGCCCGGTCCGGGTGCACGGCCGCCGATGCGAGCAGTTCCATGACCGCTTCGCCCGTGGCGTGATCCAGGGCCGCGGTCGGTTCGTCGCAGACGATGAGTCGGGGTTCGTGCACCAGAGCCCGCGCCAGGGCCACCCGCTGTTGCTGGCCGCCGGACAGTTGGCGCGGGTACGCCCCGGTCTTGCTGCCCAGGCCCAGTCGATCGAGGAGCGCGGCCGCGCGGTCCACCGCCTCGCGTCGGCGGACGCCCGCGGCCAGAAGCGGGATGGCCGCGTTCTCGGCCGCGGTCAGGGCCTGCAGCAGGTTGTATTGCTGGAAGACGAACCCCAGGTGTGTTCGGCGGAAGAGGATGCGTTCGTGGTTCGGCATCCCGGCGAGGTCTCGCCCGAACAGGCACACCTGTCCGGCATCGGGCTCCAGCAGTCCGGCGATCACCGAGATCAGCGTGGTCTTCCCGCAGCCGCTCGGACCGACCAGGAAGCTCAATTCGCCCCGCTGCACGGTGTAGTCCACCCCGCGCAGGACCTCCACCCGGGCGTCGTCTTCGCCGAAGTGCTTGCGGATCGCCGCGCAGCGGACGGCGGTCGGATCGGAGGGAGTCATGGCATCAACGGAAGACGGAGGCGGGTTCCAGGCCGCGCACATGCCGGAAGCTGGCGTAGAGGGCGATGCCCGTGACCGAGGCCAGGGCCAGGCAGGTGCCGAGGGCGATCTCCCACGGCAGGTAGAGGCTCCGCAGGAAGGGTTGTGTCCGGATGACGTTGCACACGGCCGCCGCGATGCCGCTGCCGAAGCACGACCCCAGTGCCAGCACCACCGTACCTTGGAGCAGGATCATGACGCCGAGCTGGCGGTCGGTGGTGCCGACCACCTTGAGCATGGAGATCGGTCGGGCGTTCTCTTTGATGAACATCAGGAAGGTCTGCCCCGTGATCGCCGCACCGACGATGAGTCCGATGGTGATGGTCACCATGAAGAGCATCGGTACGCCCTGGCTGCCATAGAACCACATGGCGTCGGCGGCGAACTGCTCGGTCGTGCGCGCCCGCAGGCCTCCGAGGGCGTTGAGGCTCCGGCAGACGGCGTCGGGGGATCCTCCGGGCGCCGAGCGGGCCAGGATGAAGCTCGTCATGTGCCGCTCGCCCAGATTCAGGGCCACCGCGGTGGAGCGGGAGGTGTGCAGCATGGGCAGTCCGGTGAAGGGAGCCGCGACGTCGGAGATGCCGACGAGGCGGATGCGGCGGTCCCGGATCCTCAGGAATCGGCCCGGTCGGAACGGTTCTCCCGGGAAGAACAACTCGTGTCCACCCGGGTCGATGAGGGCGGTGTCGAGCTCGCGGATCGCATCGGCCCGCCCGACCCGCATCCGGTGGGGCAGACCGGCGAGGCTGGCATCATCGATGCCGAGCACAGTGACGGTGTTGAGTCGGCCGCTTTCCGATCGGCCGATGGCGTCGATCTTCAGCAACGGGGCGGCCCAGGCGATTCCCGGGACACCGCGGACCCGCAGCAAGTGGATGTCGCGCATCGCCTTGACCTGATCGAAGCACTCGACATCGGGCTCGGTCACCCAGAGGTCGGCATCCTCGACATCGCGGATCTGGGCCGCGGTCATCGACAGCATGGTCGCCAGGATCGCCGCCTGGTTCTGCATCAGGAACACGGCCATCGACACCGCCACGATCATGGCGGCGAACTTGGCCCGGTCGTTCCGGAGCATCTGAAGGCCCACCCAGTTCATCAGCCCACCTTTCTGCCGTGATTCTTTCGCCCGATCGCCTGTCGAACGAGTCGGCTCCGGGAGAGACTCAGATGCCCTCGAGCTTCAGGCGGATCAACAGGTCGCGGGTGGCATTGATGCCCTCGCGTTCCGGGAGCTTGTCGCCCTCGTACTCGATGCCCACGAAGCCCCGGTAACCGGCATCCAAGACGATCTTCATCATCTTGCGGTAATCGGTCTCCACACAGTGGCCATCGGCGTCGAACTGGTAGGATTTGGCGCTGACCGCCTTCGCGTAGGGCATCATCTCGGCGACCCCTTTGTACCGGTCGTAGGTCTGGCCCGGGCGGATCGTGAAATTGCCGAAATCGGGCAGAATGCCGCAGTTGGACTTGCCCACGAGCTTCATCACCCCGGCCAACCACTGACCGTGGGAGCTGAGGTGGCCGTGGTTCTCGACGATGCAATTGAGGCCCAACGGCCGGCAGACCTTGGCCAGTTGACTCAGACCGTCGGCGGCTCGTTTCTGTTGCTCCTCGAACGATCCGACATCCTGGGTCTCGGCATTGACCCGGATGGAGTGGCAACCCAAGGACTTGGCGGCCTCGGCCCACTTGCGGTGGTTCTCGACCGCCTGCTTCCGCTTGCCCGCATCCGGGTCCCCGAGGGCCCCTTCGCCGTCGCACATGATGAGCAGGCAGGCCACACCCTCGCTGTCGGCCCGGTCCTTGAATTCCTTCAGGTAGCCCGTGTTCTTGACCTGGTCCTTGAAGAACTGGTTGACCAGTTCGATGCCGTCGAGGTCGTGAGTCCGACGCGCCACGATGGGGAGATCCATGTGGGTCATCTTCTTGCCGAAGAGGGCCTTGTGGTACGACCACTCGGCCAGGCTGATCTGGAAGGAACGGTCCTTCTCCCGGGCCGGCCACAGGGAACACCCCGTGGCGGCCAGAGCGGCGGCCATCGATGCCTGACCGAGGAATTGCCGGCGATTCATGGCGATGGAGGGCGCAGACCAGTGGCGATCAGTGGGCCGGAGCCGAACCGCCCGAGGCCGAAGCGGCCACGTTCTTCGGCGGGTGGAAGAACAGCGCCAGCGCCACCGCGGCGGCCGAGGCGGCGAACAAGGGCACCTGGAAGAGTCCCTTGAAATTGACCAGCTTGTTGGCCGTGTAGACCGATTGCATCAGCCAGGGGCAGATGGAATTGGCGATCAGGGCGCCGATGCCGAGGATCTGGAGGTTGAAGAGGCCCTGGGCGCTGGAACGGATGTCCTTCGGGAAGTAGGCGTCCACGAAGATGTACACCGTGGCGAAGAAGAACGCGTAGCAGATGCCGTGCAGCACCTGGATGAGGATGATGGCCCCGGCGCTGTCCGGCACGAACGAGTACACCGCGAACCGGGCCGCATGGCCGAGAATGCCCACGATCATCGTGGTCCGCCAACCGAACTTCTTCAGGGTGGTTCCCAGCACGAACATCGTGAGGATCTCGGCGATCTGGCCGATGCTCATGATCGGGGTGATCCACGGGGCCGCGATGCCCACGCCGCCGTCGGCCTTGGCGGTGCCCAGGAAGGTGCCGGTCCAGTTGAAGTAGCAGTTGTGGACGAAGGAATCGACGAGGGTCACCAACCACAGCACGAGCACGAAGGGTTGCTTGAGCAGGCTGAGGGCCTGCACCCAGGCGGCGGACTGACCGCCCGCGGCGCCGGCGGCGACCTTCTTCGGCGGGGTGTGCGGCAGGAGGAAGCTGAAGCCGGCGAGGGCCAGGGAGGCGAGGCCGGCGACGATGTAGGTCCACTTGGTGGCGGCCTTGGCGGCGTCACCGGTGAGCGGGTTGCTGAACACGGCCTCGAGCCATTTCACGGCCCCCGCGGGATGGGCGGCATTGACGGCATCCCAGTTGACGAAGATGAAGGTGAAGGGCCAGGCGGCGAGGATCCAGCCGATGGTGCCGCCCATGCGGACGATACCGAACTCCTTCGACGCGTCCTTCATGTTGGCGAAGGCGATGGAGTTGGTGATGGAGATGGTGGGCACGTACAGGAGGCAGTGCACCAGCATCAGCACGAAGAACGGGGTGAAATCCTTGGTGAAGCCGCAACCGAGGATCGCCAGACCGCCGACCAGGTGGGAGAAGGCGAGGAACTTCTCGGCCGAGAACTTCCGATCGGCCCATTCATTGCTGAAGAACATGCCCACGATGGAGGCGATGGGGAAGGCGTTGAGAATCCACGACTGCTGGCTGGGCGTGAACCCCAGGCTCGGCAGGTACCCGAAGATCAAGGGCAGCCAGGCTCCCCAGATGAAGAATTCGAGCACCATCATGAGGAACAGTTTGAAGCGGACTCCGGAGTTCATGGATTGGGCGTAAAAGGGCGGCGGGGTTTTAGGAACGTTAGAAAAACCCTATGCGACCTCCCCGCGTCGCGACAAGGCAGGACTCGTGGCCCAAGAGGCTTGTTCTGCGGCCGGACTGGCGCTTGAATCGCCGGGCCGGTCCTCCCCGAACATGACGCCCATCCTCCGATCCCTGCGAGCCCTGGCCGATCCGACCCGCTTGAGGATCGTCGCCCTGCTCGAGAGCGAGGAGTTGCCGGTCAATGAGATCCAGGAGATCACCAGCCTGGGGCAGTCTCGGGTATCGACCCACTTGAGCCTGTTGTCGGAAACCGGGTTGGTGTTGTCGCGGCGGGAGGGCAAACGGACCTTCTACCGCCTCAATCCTCAGGCCGATGTGCAGGTGCGGGAGTTCACGCGCTTGGCGATGCAGGGGGCCAAGGAGTTGCCGGAACACGAGGGTGATCAGCTCAACCTCCGTCGGGTGCTGGCCCGTCGCGAGGAGCAGGCGCAGGTGTATTTCAACCAGGTGGCCGGTCGGTTCGACCGCAGCTACGGTCCCGGGCGTTCCTGGCAGGCTTTCGGACATCTCCTGCTGCGGATGCTGCCCGCCATCGACGTGGCCGATCTGGGTTCCGGCGAGGGACTCTTGGCCGAGTTGCTCGCGCGCCGTTGCCGCAGGGTGATCGCCGTCGACAATTCCGAGAAGATGGTCCAGTTCGGCGCCAAGAAGGCCCGGCAGAACGGGTTGTCCAATCTGGAGTTCCGACAGGGCGACCTTCAGAACCCGCCCATCGAGCCCGGCTCGGTCGATCTGGCCATCCTCAGCCAGGCCCTGCATCACGCCGAAGATCCCGCCAAGGCCCTTCAGGCGGCCGCGAAGATCCTGCGCCCGGGAGGGCGGGTGATGATCCTCGACCTGGTGAAGCACCGGTTCGTGCAGGCGCGCGAGTTGTATGGCGACCGCTGGTTGGGGTTCGCCGAAAGCGACCTCCACCGCTGGTTGGAGTCGGCCGGATTCTCCGACATCGAGATCACCAAGGTGGCCCGCGAAGAGCAGGAGCCCTGCCTGGAGACCCTGCTGGCCGTCGGCCACCGTTGAGCCGGGATCGCGGTCGGGTTATTCCTCGTCGTCGCTGACGCCCTGCATGCGCTTCATGGGGCATCCGCCGCGCAGCCACCCGTTGACGAACGGATCGAGCGCCCCGTCCATCACCCCCTGCACGTCGCTGGTTTGAACGCCGGTGCGCAGGTCTTTGACCATGCGGTAGGGCTGGAAGACGTAGCTGCGGATCTGGTTGCCCCAGCTCACGCTGCCCTTTTCGCCGTAGAACTTGTCCATGTCGGACTTGGCCTGGTCGAGCTTCAGCGCGAAGAGCTTCGAGATCAGCATGGTCATCGCCGTGGCCTCGTTCTGGGCCTGACTGCGCTGGGCCTGGGAGGCCGCGACCAATCCGGTGGGGATGTGGGTCAGGCGGACGGCCGTTTCCACCTTGTTGACGTTCTGTCCGCCCTTGCCGCCCGAGCGGAAGGTGTCGCGCTGAATCTCGCTCTTGGGGATCACGATGTCGCTCTCGGAGATGTCGTCGATCTCGGCGATCACGTCCACGCTGGCGAAACTGGTGTGGCGACGCTTGTTGGAGTCGAACGGGGAGATGCGGACCAAGCGATGCACGCCGCGTTCGGCTTTGCAGAATCCATACGCATTGTGGCCCGTGACCCGGTAGGTGACGCTCTTGAGCCCGGCCTGCTCGCCCGGCAGGGCATCGGTGGATTCGAACTCCCAACCGCGGCTCTCGAACCACCGCTCGTACATGCGGGAGAGCATCTGGGCCCAATCCTGGGCCTCGGTGCCGCCGGCGCCGGCCTGCACGCTGAAGATCGCGCTGCGGCGATCGTGCGGGCCGGTCAGCAGCACCTCCAGTTCGTAGGACTCGATCTCGCGGTCGAGCTTGGCCAACTCGGCGTCGGCCTCGACCTGGACGGCATCCTGACCGGCCTGGGGCTCGGCCTCGCCGAGTTCGAGCAGCACCAGCACATCGTCGGCCCGTTTGCCGAAGCTGATCAGCGGTTCGGCCTTCTTCTTCAGGACGTTGGTCTCTTCGATGATCTTCTTGGCCGTCTCCTGATTGCTCCAGAAGGAGTCGGAAGCCATCTGCGCCTCATACTCGGCCAGGCGCTTGGTGGCCTCCGGGAGGTCGATGAACCGGCGCAGTTGTCCGAGCTTGGACGTGATCGCGTCCAGATGGGACCGGGTGACTTCGAACATAAAGTGACAAGGTAGCCCGAAGGAGACCGGGGTGTCGAACCGGGATTCCTGCCATCACCGCCGCTCCGAACGGCAGTGCGGGCCGATCGGCTGTTTTGCCCCTCGTTCGGCCGTCGTTCGGCCCTCGTTCAGCCCTTGGAAACCCTCAGCCTGAAATGCACTTCCTCCGGGGTGAGGAGCGTCGCGAAGAACCGCTCGAAGATCACCGGTTCCAGATTGATGAGGCCATTGAGCCAGCGGAGCAGGGCGAAGTTGGAGAAGTGGAACCGCTTGGACTCCACCACGAACCGGGCCTTGCTGCCGTAGTTGGTCCGGTGCCCCAGTTTCCACTGCTCGTAGAACTTCAACCGTCGGCCGGTGATGTCTTCGTAATTGTCGAAGGATCGGATGCCGAAGGGGATCCGGTGATCGGGTTCCGAATAGAACTTGGTGCTCAGGAAGAATGGGACCTTGACGGTGATGATCGCCCCGGGGCGGCACACCCGCCACAATTCGGTGACCACCGCGTTGAAATTGCCCATGTGTTCCAGGATGTGCGAGGCGTACACCTCGTCGAAGTGATTGTCCGGGAAGGGCCAGGGGTACTGGTTGAGGTCGCAGAGTTGGTTGCCTCCGTAGTCGACCGAATCGAGGTTGACCCAGCCGTCACGGATATCGAGGCCGCAGCCCACGTTGAGACGGCGGACACTGGAGGCGGTCGGGGGGTTCATGGGGCGAGTCACGCGGTGGGGGTGTGGGTCGCCTCGGAAGGCTTCATCAGCGAAGCACCCCGGGCCTTGAGGAGCAGGGCGCAGTTCCAAGACAGGAATTCGCGGATCACCGGCACATGCACCAGAAACCAGAACTCCGGGTAATAACGAGGTGCCCGCCGGGTGACCGACAGGGCGGTTTGGTCCTGCAGATGGCCGAGAATGTGGCCGATGGAGGTCACGAAGAGGTTCAGTCCCGGTCGATGGAATCGGGGTTTTCCCAGCAGGTCGTGGATGGCCGGCCCGAGGCGGGGCCCCAGATAATGCCAGGGCGAGAACTCATGTCCTCCCCAGGGCGACAGCCAATTGGTCCAGCTCAGGTAGAAGCGCCCCCCTGGGGCGAGCAGTTGGTCGGCCCGTGACAGGAAGGATTCCGGCCGGGAGAGGTGCTCGAGCACATTGGAACAAATCACCAGGTCGTAGTGCCCCAGCCGATCCAGCGAGTCCTTGTCGAGGTTCACGCTCAGGAAGGGGCAGGCGCGGAATTCGGGAAGCAGTTGGTTCTGCTCATCGGCGAAGGTCACGGAGCAACCCCGACGCAGGAGTTCTCCCCCGAAGACTCCATGGCCGCAGCCCAGATCCAGAACCCGGATTCCAGGGCCGACGGAGATGCCGCTCTCTTCAATCCAGGCGATCGCATCCAGCGCCTGCATCCGGTAGAATTCCGGATCGTCGCGATGGTGGACGAAACGCCATAGCAGTTGGGGCAGGATCATCGAAAGGTCGGATAATGGCGGATCAGCCGCCGCGATTCCAGCACCGAAGGCGGGGGTGGCCCTGCCGGTGTCGATGGATTCGTTCGAATCATCGCCCGGGAGGTGGTGGAATGGATGCGCCGATCATTCATGCCGGATCCAGGCCCACAGATCGGCCATGGACTGAGGCGTCCACCCTTCGGTGAGGCCCTCGGGCATGAGCGATCGGCCCAGGGGCGTCTGGCTGCGGAGAGAGTCCTTCGGGATCACTTCCTCTTGCCCCCCTGGCAGAAGCAGGGTGAGTCGGGTGGTCGAGGATTCGCTGACGACGCCGGTCCACTCGCGCCCGTCGGCCAGTGCCACGGTGAGGGCCGAATGCCGCGGATCCACCGCGGCGTTCGGATCGACGATCGCCATCAGGAAAGCGTCGAAGGGTTTGGTCGCAAACGAGGCGAGGTCCGGCCCTACCGCGGGTCCATGACCCCGGACGGCATGACAGGAAGAACACCGTTCCTCGAACAACCCTCGCCCTCGGATTGGATCGCCCTGCAGTTTCTCGGCGGCCGCAAAGCGCTTCAGCAACGAGGCGGATTCCGGAGCGGAAGGAGGCAGCACGTTCGAGGCTCGGGAGCGAAGCGTTGCATCGCGGTGCTGGCGCAGTCCTGCGATCTGGGTCGGTGAGAAGTCCGATGCGGAAACGGTGCCCTGTTCGATGGCCGTCAAGAGCCCGGGAATCCAGTCGGGTCTTCCCAGCAACAGTCCCAATCGGTCCCGGCGGTCGGCTTCACGCAGCGACCGCCATCCTTCCAGAATCGCTGTTCCGATTTCGGGATGCCCCCACTGTTGCAGGCCATCCAAGAGGGCCTTTCTTATGGGCGGTGAGAGTGGCGTTCGAAGAAAAGCGACCGCCTCGGAGGGGGGCCGGCCCGCCGCTTGAAGTTGAGCGATCCGGAGGCGAACGGCGGCGATTCGGATGCGTTCGGGAATGTCGGAGTTTCGCAGTGATTCGGGCAGTTGGACCGAGAGCGATTTCCTCCAGCGCTGGCGCAGAGCGTCCAGGGTCCGAGACGGGGTCTTGAAGGCTTCGGCGGCCATCCACCATGACAGTCGGAGAGGATCATCGGCCGCTCCGGTCCGATCCAGAAGGACCAGGCAGCGTTCGGCCGTGGCGATGGCTGCGGGGTGATCCCAGACGGTCAGCAACTCCGTCATCAGGCTGCCCCGATGCAGGAGGAGTTCCGGGGCGCGGGACAGGGCGGCGAGGAAGGCGTCGGGTTTTCGTCGGGCGGCAGCGAGGGCGCCGACCCGCATCCACGGATCGTCGGGCCAGCGCGAGAGTTGTTGCACCAGGGGGAGCATCGCGGCGGCATCGCCCCGGGACAGGGCCAAGGAGCGGTGGAATCGCAGGGCCGGGTCGTGGTCGAGAGCCTCTCCATGGAGGGTGAGCAGGCGGTTTCCCTCCGCGCCCGACGGCATCCAACCGAGGGCCACCGAGATCAGGCCGGGATGCTTCGAACGCAGCGCCGATGCCAACAGCGGCTCGGTCAACCCTCCCCGCAGGGCCAACAACGACAAGGCCTGGGCGCGGACCGCCGGGCTGCGGGGTTCCGACGCGAGAGAGGTCACCTCGGGCAACGCACGCCGCCAAGAGACCGGGGGCAGCGACAGCAATTCGCGCTGTGCCAGATCGCGCAGCGGACCGTTGGGAGATCCGAGGCGCTGCGCCAGGGCCTTGGGTGAAAGGCCCTTGAGCCGCGGGAGCGGCGTCACGGCCGCGTCCTGGCGTCGGAGCCGGTAGATTCGGCCGCCCTCGGCCCCGGCCCGGACCTCGAGTTGTTTCAGGCGCTCCGGAGGAATCCATCGGGGATGTTCCACGACGAAGCGGTGCATATCGACCACCCAAAGAGCTCCATCGGTCCCGGTCCGCACTTCCACCGGCCGGAACCAGGAGTCGGAACTGGAGAGGAATTCCCGCGAGGATTCCTCGGCGACACGGCGGGCGGCGAAGGTCACCCCGTCGCGGGACAGTCGTGCCCGGCGGATCAGGTTGTGGACCGGCTCGCAGACGAAGACGTCGCCTGCGAGTTCAGCTCCCATGGCGCTATCGCGATAGATTTCTGGTGCACAGGCGCTGGTGAGATGGTTGGCCGTGTGCGGGTCGTTGAATCGCTCAACGGTTCGGCTGATCGGAAACACCCGGTTGTCGTCGCGGTTGCTGGGCATGCGTGCTTGGACCGGCTCGACCCCGAGGGCCGAAGCCTCGGCGGGCAGGGGGAAATGCCAGAGGAGAGAACCGTTGTCGTTGCCGAACCACTCCCCGAAATCATCTCGAACGCGTCCCTGCTGGCTGACCCCCGGGAGCGCCTGGAATTCGCCCGATCCGGGTCGGAAGCGAAAATCGCGCTGTCGGGCGTCGGTATCGGTGCCGGCCCGGTGGGAATGGATCTGGCCACCAAAGAGACCACCCGCACCGTATACCCAGCCGTCGAGGCCCCATCGCAGGCCATTGACCCGTGCCTGAAAGTTGTGGGTGGCGAAGCCGGACAGCAGCACCTCTCCCGGGCCGTGGTCGGGGCGGATCCATCGGACCTCCGGCGCGGCGCACACCAGGACTCCCTCGTTCCAGGCCATCAGACCGGTGGGGAAGGGCAGCCCGTCGGCCACGACTGCTGCCCGGTCCATGCGGCCGTCGCCGTCGGTGTCCGTCAGCACCTTGACCCGTCCTCCCGGCTCCAGTCCTCCGCGCAAGCCGTTCGGATAATCGGCCATTTCGCAGACCCACAGACGCCCGTCGGCTCCGAAGTCGATGGCCACCGGCGACTGCACCAGGTCATCGCCGGCCACCAGATCCAGGGTCCAACCTGCCGGCACTCGGAAGCTCTCCAACGCGCGGTGCGCGGGCGTGGGATCAGTCATTTCGCCCCGCGGTTTGGGGGCCTGGAAGGCCGGGGGCAACTGTCGGTGGACCGCGTCGATGATCCGGTCCTCCAGCACCGGGTCGAATTGCTGGGGTTGGTCGTAATACCAGAGCGAGGATTCCGCCTCGTAGCCGCCCTCCTTGAGGATCCGTCGCGAGGGAATGTAACCCGGGACTTCGTTGGCGTAGCCGTGGATCCACAGTCGGCGCGGGTCGAGTTCGGACTTCAGTCTCAAGGCGTAGTCCACGACGACTTCGCCGCCGAGGAAGACCATCGCCAGGTTGGTCGAGAACGTGAACGTCTGGATGGGATAGGGCAGGGAAGGACGGGGCGCCTCACCCCGGTCGAGGCGTTCGAGCCAGCGGCGTGCATGGAAGCCCACGATGCCTGAGTTGGTGGCCCGTTGTTCCCACTGCGGGCGGGTGAAGTGGGGCCGGAAGGGAATCTCCACCGACTCCAAGCGGCAAAGCGGTGCCGTGGACAGGGGTTCGAGCGGCAGGCCGATCAACCGTTCCACCTCGGTGGCCAGACTGCGCCCGTGTTGCTCGGTCAGGGCCAGGGTTCCCCGGGGTGCCGGATTGGCGTCGGCACCGCAGCCGATGGCGACCAGGCCGACCGCTCCGGGGTGGCGTTCTTCGAGGGCGGCGGCGGCCACGCCGGCCCAATCGCCATGGGAGGCGTTGAACTCGCCGCTGAGGGTGGTGCAATGGCAGGCATAGCTCGTGAGCACGGCGACCAGGGTTCCATCCTCGGCGGTGACCCGCAGGACGGGTAGGGAAAGATCCACCGGGCCCCCGGGTGTCCGTCGATTCTGGGCGAAATCCACGCGTCCCTGACCCCAGGCCATCCGTGCGGGTCGGCGGCGTTGCATGGCTTCTCGGACGGCGGACACTGTCGCATCGATGAAGAACCGGGTGTAGGCGTCGATCTGGGCCTGATCATCGGAGGTGATCGGTTGCGCGAAGATGTTTGGAGCCGCACCGCTCAGGCAGGGAGCGCTGTGCGTGTGGGTCACGGTCAGCGCGATCCGGTTCCGGTCGAGACCGACGGTCTCAGTCAGGCGGTTGCGAATGGTTTCAGAAACACCTCGGGGCAGGATGCAATTGTCGAGCGTGACCACCACGCTGGCCTCGGCGCCTTCGCCGATCGCCAGGGCCCGCGCGAACAACCGCTGCGCCACGTGGGAGGGTGCCGGTGATTGGGCCCGGGCCGCATAGCCCATCAGCCGCACCGGTGACCGGGGGGAGAGGTCGGCTTTGGCCGCACCGATCACGATCGGAGCCGCACTCGCCGGCCTCTCCGTGGCCATCGCCCGTTCCGAGATCGTCCAGCCCAAGAGCGCCAGAATCACCGGTAGAATCCGTCCCGCGGCGGCCCGGGGTTTGAAGCAGGGGGAGGCCATGTCGCGATCTTTCCATGGGTTCTCCTCCATTTGGAAGCCCTCCATGCCGTCGGGATCCCCGGAAGCGTTGGAGCGCGATCCAAGGGGCGTCCGTGTCGTCTTGTCCTGAGCGCTGGCCTGAAGAAGGGTCACTGGAACCCGTTCACGGTTTTCGGGATGGGGTTACTGCCAGAATACGGTGATTTTCACTGTCACCGATCAGCAGGGTTCCATCGGTTTCAACGAGGATGCCGTGGGGACGTGCCAACCGGATCACCCCACGATCACCGGTCGGACCGTCGCCCTGGATGCCGGTTCCGACGACCGTTTCGAGCGTGCCACGTCGGACATCGTATCTGCGGATGGCATGGTTCTCCGTGTCGGCCAGATAGATGTCGCCGTCCGGGCCCACGGAGATCCCCTTGGGTCCATTGAGAGTGGCCCCACGGGCGGGGCCTCCGTCCCCGGAGTATCCAGCCGTTCCCGTGCCCGCTTCATGACGGATGATCCCTGTTCGGAAATCGAACCGCAGCAGTTGATTCCCTTCGCGGCTGATGAGGAACAGGTTTCCGGAGGCGTCGAAATCGAGTGAACGTGGCCCGTTCAGGGGAGTGCCCCGGATGGGAGAACCGTCCGGGGTCGGACCGGATTTGCCGGTTCCGGCAACGGTGGTGATGATCCGGGTCTTCGGATCCACCCGGCGCAGGACGTGATTGCCGATGTCGGCGATGTAGAGATCGCCAGCAGGACTGAATTGCAGACTGATCGGTTGGTTCAGACGGGCCTGATCGGCGGGTCCACCGTCGCCGGAGTACCCCTTCTGCCCGTTGCCCGCGACGGTGGTGATGATCCCCGTCTTGGCATCATGACGGCGGATGGCGTGATTGCTGGTATCGCTGATGAAGAGGTTCCCGCCGGCATCGAAGCGCAGTTCATGGGGTTTGTTCAGTGAGGCGCTACGGGCCGGACCCTGGTCGCCGGAATAGGCGGCGGTGCCGTTGCCGATGACCGTGGTGATCGTTCCGTCGGGTGCGATCCTGCGGACGACATGGGCCTCGTAATCGGCGAACCAGAGGCTTCGGTCGGGTCCCCTCACCACACCGAAGGGATTGTTCAACCGGGCCTTCAGGGCGGGGCCGCCATCACCATCGGAGCCGACCGTACCCGAGCCTGCGATTCGGACCGCGGTGCCGGCCGAACCGGACTCCAAGGCGAGGGTCAGGGCGATGAGCGGAATCAACGAGGCGTTCATGGTGGGATCCTGCAGCGGGATTGGGGATCAGTGAGGGATTCGCCTGCATCGTTGGTGTTTCCGCTTCCGATGTCCATTCCCCGCCTCGATCACGGGGGATCGCCCGCGACCCGCATTCGGCTTCACGCTTGTCCTGTGGCAGGAGGAGGAACACCCTCCGAGACAGCGTGATCCGACCCGTTCCCCATGGTCGAAGTTGGTCCACCGCAGGACTCGTGCGGCAGGTCGCATCATGCGTCCTGGTCCTCTCCACCCTCGCGGTGACGGCGTTGGCCGTTCCACTGCCACCCCCGGTGAAGGCCGCGGTCGGTCGGTACTGCCTCGATTGTCACGACGGGGACGTCAAGAAGGGCGACCTGGATCTCGGTGGCATCCTGTCGGACGACCTTCAGAAGCACTCCGTCGAATGGGAGCGCGTCGTCCGAAGACTCGCGGCCCGGCAGATGCCCCCGGTCGGCAAGGACCGGCCCGCGGAGAGGGAACTCGAACGCCTCGTGGCGACCCTGGCTTCATCGCTGGATCAGGTGGCGGCGAAGAACCCGGATCCCGGACGGCCCGGCGCCTTCCATCGGCTCAACCGCACCGAGTATCGGAACGCCATCCGGGATCTGCTCGGGGTCGAGATCGACGCGGCGACGCTGTTGCCGAAGGACGACGCGAGCCACGGGTTCGACAACATGACCGGCGCCGATCTGTCGCCGACCCTGCTCAACCGCTACCTCTCCGCCGCCGAGAAGATCGGTCGCATCGCCGTGGGGGCGCCGATCCAGAGGCCCACGGGCGAGACCTATCGCTTGAAGCCGGACCTCACGCAGGAGGAACACGTCGCGGGCCTTCCCCTCGGGACGCGCGGCGGAGCGATGATCCGGCACACGTTTCCAAGGGATGGCGAGTACGAGATCCAAATCCGACTCACTCGCGACCGCAACGAGGTGGTCGAGGGCCTGAACGAGATCCATGAACTTGAAGTCCTGCTCGATCGAGGGACCGCCGCGCGATTCCAGGTGGGGCCACCGAAGGGCGACCGGGATTTCGAGAAGGTGGATGCCCATCTGAAGGCCCGGATCCCGGTGACAGCGGGCCTCCACGAGGTCGGTGTGACGTTCATCAAGAATCCGTCCTCGCTGGTGGAGACCCAACGCGATCCGTTCCAGGCGCGCTACAACATGCACCGGCATCCCAGGCTCTCGCCGGCCGTCTACCAGGTGTCCGTCACCGGTCCGTACGAGTCGCAGGAAGCCGGCCCTGCGGCCGGTCGCAGCAAGGTGTTCACAAGTCGTCCGAAGCACCCGGGTGAGGAGCGAGCCTGTGCCGAGCGCATCCTTTCCGACTTCGTGCGCAGGGCCTACCGGCGGCCGGTGGTGGCGGCCGACCTGGTCAAGCCGCTGAGGTTCTACAGCGAGGCCCGGGAAACCGTCGGGTTCGAGGCCGCGATCGGATCGGCCATCAGTGCCGTCCTTGTCAGTCCTGAGTTCCTTTTCCGCATCGAGCGCGACCCCGTCGATCTGCCACCGGCGACGGTCCATCGGATCAGCGACGTGGAACTGGCCTCGCGTCTGTCGTTCTTCCTCTGGAGCAGCATCCCGGACGAGGAGCTTCTGGCGGCCGCCGAACGCGGGGATCTGCATCGCCCGAAGGTCCTGGAGAAGCAGGTGCGCCGGATGCTGGCCGATCCGCGTTCCGGCAGTCTCGTGGAGAACTTCGCCGCGCAATGGCTCCACCTGCGGAACCTGGATTCCTTCACGCCGGATCTCCGGCTGTTCCCCGACTTCGACGACAACCTGCGCCAGGCCTTCCGACGCGAGACCGAGCTCCACTTCGAGGCGCTCCTGCGCGAGGACCGTGCCGTCTTGGACCTGATCCGGTGCGACTACACGTTCCTGAACGAGCGGCTCGCCAAGCATTACGGCATCCCCCACGTCCACGGCAGCCGGTTCCGTCGCGTGGACCTCGGCCCCGGAAGCCAGCGCGGGGGACTGCTGCGCCAAGGCAGCGTGCTCACGGTGACCTCGTACGCCACGCGCACCTCGCCGGTGCTCCGGGGTCATTGGGTCCTGGGCAACCTGCTGGGAACCCCACCCCCGCCGCCGCCCGCCAACATCCCCAACCTGAAGGAGAACACGGTGTCCGAAACCCTGCCGATGCGCGCCCGGTTGTCCGCGCACCGGGCGAATGCCGCCTGCGCGAGTTGCCATGACCTGATGGATCCGGTGGGTTTCGCGCTGGAGAATTTCGACGCCATCGGCCGCTGGCGATTGAGCGAGAGCGGTTTGCCCATCGATGCGACCGGCGGGCTTCCCGATGGGAGCCGGTTCACCGGAGTCACCGGTCTGGAGGATGCCCTGCTCGAGCATCCCGATCTCTTCGTCGGAACGGTGACCGAGAAGCTGCTCACCTTCGCGCTGGGACGCGGGATCCGGGAGCAGGATGCGCCAGCCATCCGCCGGATCGTCCGGGATGCCCGGCGCGACGGGAACCGCTTCTCATCGATCGTCGTCGGCATCGTCCAGAGCACCCCGTTCACCCACAGGAGGACACCATGAGAGTCATCACGAAGAAGTTCATCCCGCGTCGCACGTTCCTGCGTGGCATGGGCGCCACCCTGGCCCTGCCGCTGCTCGATTCGATGGTGCCCGCCGCGACACCGCTCGCCCGGACGGCCGCGCAACCCGTGCGTCGGTTGGGCTTCGTCTTCATGCCGATGGGGTGCGACAACTCCCGTTGGACCCCGCCCGGAGACACGCTCGACCGGTTGTCGCCGATCCTCGGTTCGCTCGCGCCCGTGCGCGACAAGGTCTGCATCATCTCCAACCTGGAACTCCAGAACGCCTATCCCGGAAGCCACGCGACCTCCAACTCCGCCTTCCTGAGCGCCGCCAAGGCCAAGCTGACGGAGAGCACCGACTACTACCTGGGAACCACCGTCGATCAAATCGCCGCCCAGCGCATCGGGCAGGGGACCCAATTGCCGTCCCTCGAGTTGGCGATGGACCACCTCCAGGTCGTCGGCCAGTGCGACAACGGGTATTCCTGCGCCTACCAGAACAACCTCTCCTGGTCGTCCCCCACGACCCCGCTGCCGGCCGAGGCGCATCCACGCATCGTCTTCGAGAGCCTCTTCGGGGAGGGAGGCAGCCTCGACGAACGCCGTGCCGCGCTCCGGAGACGGGCCAGCCTGCTCGACTCGTTCACCGAAGACCTCGGCCGACTGCGACGCGATCTTGGCGCCGGCGACCGGGAAAGGCTCTCCCAATACCTCGAGACGGTCCGCGAGGTGGAGCGCCGCATCCAGAAAGCCGAGGCCGACACCCGAGATCATCCGTTGCCGGATCTGGACCGCCCCGTCGGCGTTCCCGCCGCGTATGCCGACCATGCCCGCCTCATGTTCGATCTGCAGGTGCTCGCTTTGCAGGGGGACGTGACCCGGGTCATCACCTTCCAGTTGGCGCGCGAGACCAGCAACCGCACCTACCCCGAGATCGGAGTGCCCGATCCCCACCATCCGCTTTCCCACCACGGCAACGATCCGGCGAAGATCGAGCGCATGTCGAAGATCAACGCGTTCCACGTGTCGCTCTTCGCCGAGTTTCTCCAGAAACTGAAGGCCACCCGCGAGGGGGACGGCACGCTGCTGGATCATTCGCTCTATCTCTACGGCAGCGGCATCGGGGATCCGAACATTCACGACCACACGAATCTTCCGATCATCGTCGCCGGTGGAGCGGCCGGCGGCATGAGGGGCGGGCGGCACATCCGGTACGCGAAACCGACGCCGCTGGCCAATCTCCACCTGACCCTGCTCCACAAGGTCGGGGTCCCTCTCGACTCGTTCGCCGACAGCAACGGCACGGTGGACGGGTTGTTCCAACCGTTGGGCATTTGACCATGCGCCTGTCGCCTTCCAGGGAGCGGCCGTCTCCACAACGGAGTCCGGGCGCCGGGTCGATCCTGTCCCGGCGATGGTTCGCCATCGGATGGGCCTGGGTGCTCCTCGCTTCGGCCTTCGACTCCCGGGCTGTCGAGGCTCCGATCGCCGATGCCGCCGAGAGGTCGGACCACGGAGCCATCCGCGCGCTCCTCAAACGGCGCGCCGACGTGGATGCGCCCCAGGCCGATGGCATGACCGCACTGCATTGGGCGGCCCACCGGGACGATCTGCAGACCGCCCGGCTGCTGGCATCCGCTCGTGTCTCGGTCACCAACCGTTTCGGCGTCACTCCCCTCTCACTGGCCTGCCAGAACGGGAACACCGCGATGGTCGAGCTTCTCCTCGAGCGGGGCGCCGATCCGAACACGGTGATCCGCGGTGGGGAGACCGTGCTGATGACGGCCGCCCGCACCGGCAAACCGGGACCCGTGAAGGCGCTGCTCGCCCGGGGTGCCCGGGTGGATGCGAAGGAACGCCGCGGTCAGACCGCGTTGATGTGGGCCGCGGCCGAAGGTCATGCCGAGGCGGTCGGTCTTCTGATCCGGTCGAACGCCGATTTCCGCACCCCGTTGCCCGATTCGGGATTCACGCCCCTGTTCTTCGCCGCCCGGGCCGGTCGGAGGGAGGTGGTTCGCCTCCTTCTGCAAGCCGGAGTCGACGTGAACGAGGCGATGCGCCCGCTCAAGCCCGCGGCCAAAGGCCCGGTCGCTGGGACCAGTGCGCTGGCCATCGCCATCGAGAATGGCCATTACGAACTCGCGCTCGATCTCCTGGACGCCGGTGCCGATCCGAACGACCAGCGGTCCGGCGTCACTCCGTTGCACCGGATGTCCTGGGTCCGGAAACCACCCAAGGGCGAGGACCACGGGGCCCCACCCCCGGCCGAGCTGGGAAGGATCGACAGTCTGCACTTCGTGCGGGAACTGGTGAAACGCGGGGCCGACGTGAACCGGTGTCTGACCCAGGGCAGGAGCAGTCCGGGACAATTCAGCCGGAAGGGCGCGACACCCTTCCTTCTCGCGTCCGCGACCTCCGACGTCGCCCTCATGCGGTTGTTGCTGGAGCTCGGGGCCGATCCCGCCATCGCCAACGACGAACAGACCACGCCCCTCATCGTCGCCTGCGGGATCCATGTCGGATCCGACGCGGCCAACGAGCTGGCGGGGGAGGAATCCGAGGTCCTCGAGGCGGCCCGGTTGCTCCTGAAGCTGGGTGCCGATGTGAATGCGGTCGATGCCAACGGGGACACGGCGATGCATGCCGCGGCGCTCAAGAACCTGCCCCAAGTAGTGCAGTTCCTCGCCGACCAAGGTGCCAAGGTCGAGATATGGAACCGGAAGAACCGTCACGGTTGGACCCCGCTCTCCATCGCCCAGGGGCATCGGCCCGGCAACTTCAAGCCCTCCGCGGAGACGATTGTCGCCGTGAGGGCTGTCCTTCTGGCTGCGGGCGTCCGTCCGTCTGAACCCTTTTGAGCCGACTTGGCGTTGGGGGCGCCCACGGTTCTGTCGCGGCCGCCCCCCACCGAGCTTCAGCACGGCCTGTCGGCGGTGCGGGCCCGCAAGGTCGAGCGGTACCAGAGGATGCCGATCGCGTTGGCCACGAAGAACAGCACCAGGCTCAGCTTCCACGAGCCCGAATCGGACCGCCCGGGTTCCCGTGCCGGAGGGAAGATCCGATCCTTGCCGTCCCGGGAGACCTGCCAGATCTCTCCGGCCTTGTAGATCAGGGTGAAGAACGGGGGCGCGCCCGGAGGCGTCACCTGATCGGGATCGACGAACATCGAGGGGACATAGCCCCGGGAACCCTTGGGGAAGTTGGTGGTTCCTATGTCGAACGCGTAGTAGATGCCCTCATCGGGCCCGGCCACCTTGCCGTTGATCTTCCGATAGCGGCGCACCCGGGTGGGAAACCGTCCGCGGGGGTCGGCGGGTTTGTCCAGTTCGACCCAGAATTGGATGTCGAAATTGGCCAGCGAATAATCGATCCGGATGGTTTCGGCCGTCTCGGAAACCACGCCTTCTCCGCGGCCTCCCAGAGGAGTCGATGTGGTGAAGCGATTCCAGGCCGTCGCCACCGGTTGCCCGCCGGAACAGAGCTCGTTCATGCCGAGCAAGAGGGCTTGTTGGGTCAGGGTGAGGTCGCTCACCGCATGCTTCTTCACGAAGGCGGCCGTGTCGCCCGCTTCTCCGTCCTTCTGGGCGTCGGACGGGGTGGCGATGCCGATCTTGTGCGCATCGGCGAACCAATAGTGATCGAGCGACTGGCCGCTGACCCTCAGTTCGGGATTGGGAACGAATTCGCCGTCCTGGGTCATGGAAGCCGCTTGGACATAGAATGTGTCCGACTGCCGGGCCGCGATCACGCCCCAGCTGAGCATGTCCTCGGGGGTCCACTCGGGATTCGTCGCCCGACGGCGGGTCTTCTCGATGCCGAGTTGCCGATTGTGGTAGTACTCGAGCCGGGTGAACTCGAGTCGATTGGTCAGCAGCGCCATGGTGCGCGCGACCCAGACGCTGGAGGTGTCTTCGGCCCTGACAAGACCGGTGGCCAGAAGGATCGCCCCGGCCCAGGCCCCGCAGGCCATGAGGATGGGGTGTGTGATGCGGTGGATCATCGGGTTCATAGAGGACGAGTGGGGGTGATGTCGTTGAGTGGGGAGTGGTTCTTGGAAGGGGGTGAAGTGGCATCGCGCCCTCAAGAAAGGGGCCCCAACTGCGTTCGTGTGGAACGTGGCCACTCTTTCATCGTTTCAACCGGGTCTTCACAGTCGGAGCTCCTGGATGAGTCGCGAAGCACGGTTGGGTCGTCGGGTGAGGCCTGTCTGGGTCACGACGTCGTTGCGGATCCAGACCTCTCCGACCCCGTTCTCCAGAATCAGGGCATAGCCCGATTCCAGAAAAGGTCGGGTGAACGGAGAATAGATGCTGAGTCCGGTGCGCATCGGATCGGTGATGATGGCTCCCGGGGGATCGCTCCGGAGGATCTCCAGGGCGGATTCGGGGCTGAGATGTCCGCATTGGCGTCGCTTTTCGACCACCACCTCCAACCCCCGGACCGGCAGCACCCCGCTCTCGAAGAGGTAGGTGTGTGGAGTGCTGGCGAACACGGTGCCCACCTGGGATCGGTATTCGGTCAACAGCGACCGGATCTCCTGCAGGGCTTCGGCGCGTTCTCCGCCCGATCGCTTGGCGAACAGGCTCAGCGAGTCCGACATCACCCAGGCCATGGCGGCGATCGCGGCACAGCCCAAGGCCGGGTGCAGGAGGCGGATCGGGGGCGCACGCCGGACCGCGGCGCGCGCGAGTTGTGCGATCGTCGGTGCCCCGATCGCCGCCAAGGGCACCGCGAAGTGGATCACGTAGTAGTTGTGCCAGAAGGGATAGATCGAGAAGGCGACCGTGGTGGATACGAGGGTGGCCAGCCACGGCAGGATCCAGGTCCTGAGTCGCCGATTGATCCGGCAGAAGATGAGGCTCGTCGGCAGCAGAGCGACGCAGGGCAGGGCCACTCCCCAGGCGCCGATGGAGGTCCGGAATGCCCCGGGCAGTTGCGGCCAGAAGGGTTGGGAGTCCAGCACGCCCACCACATGCGATTGCCCCAGGATCCTGAAATCGTAGTCACCCAGTCGATAGGCCAGAAGGCACATCGCCATAGCGCCGCCCGCATAGAGGGCCGCATGGCAGTGGAGTTGCCGTCGTCGTGCGGTGGGGTCGGGATGCGTGCGGCCGGCCTCCCAGACCGCCAACAGATAGGCCCACCCTGCCAGTTGGGCCGGCAAGAGGGCCGTCAGTTTGATCGCCAGACCGACGCCGGTGGTGATGCCGGCCAGCAGGCTCACCGCGACTCTCGGGGCCTGGAGCTGGTTTTGGAAACACAGGGCTCCGGCCAAGGCGAACGGAATGCTCGCAGGTTCCAGCATCACGGAGCCCAGGAGTTGAAAGACCGTCGGATCGGCCAGGAGCAATGGCACCAAGGCGAGGCTGCTTCCGCGCCCGGTGCGATGCTCCAGTGAGCGGGCCAGCAGGGTGAGCAGAGCCGCAGTCACCCCGATCACCCACCACCGTCCGATCGCCACATCGGGGCCGGTCAACCGGAAGAGCCACGACAGGATCCACATCAGGGTGCCCGGTTGGTCATCCCACATGGTTCGGAACCACTGGGGATCGTGCATGAGGACCCCCGTCTTCAGCAATTCGATGCCCTCGTTCACCTCGAACGCGCTCACCAGGCCATCGAGGGCTCGGAGCCCGATCGCCAGTCCCATGAAAACCACCGGGGTGACCGCGCTGAGCGGGGGAGTGCGTGAAAAAAGAGGGCGGCTCATGCTCGGTTCGGGGCGACGGGCTCCCGGTGCGATGTCTTAAAAAAACCCGGAATCCCATGCGGTCATGGTGATTCCGGGTTTGGAAGGTCGATTCGGTTGTCTGTCCGATGCCTTGGACGGACGCTGCAGGCTCGGTGTGTGGAGGCGGGGATCCGAGTCAGTTGCAAGTTCCGCCTTCACCGTCCATCTCGCCATCTTCCCGGAGGACGACCACCACGTCTTGGAAGTAGTTCCCGTAGGTGTCGGTTCCATTGCCCGTATAGACACAGGCGAACGACCCGCGGATCTTGTTCTTGTAGGTGGATCCGTATCGCATTTGAGGCACCGGATTCCCCGAACACTTGGCGTTCGGAAGAGAGATGGTGATGGTGGACCCTCCCCAGCTGTTGGTCAGGCTGGCCGAGGTGTAGGTGGTGGTGATGGACCGGGTGGGCTTGCCACCATTGCAGATGGTCCAGTATTTGTCCCAACAGGTGGTGGGCCCGGAGGCTTGTGCCGTCAGCAACAACGGGATGGTCAGGGTTGCCGCAGCCATGATTCCAATCGCGCGGCGATGATTGAGTTTCATAGGGTGTTTGGTGTTCGTATCGGGTTTTTTGAACGGAAGTCGGATTTGATCCTGTCGGACGGCTCGTGTCATGGGAGCGGCGGTGATCGTCAATCAACCTCGGTCCGAGTGGGGAAGCCCCTCAACGGCACGGGTTTGGTGTCCGATCCCGGACCAACGGTTGCGGCATTCGGGTCATCGGCTGCACTCGCCTTCAGGACCTTCGGTTTCGCCCTCGACGCTCTGGATCCAGGGACGCAAGGCCGAGGCCGCATACCAATTGCCCCATTTGTCGCGACCTTTGCCGCTGTAGGTGCACGGGAATTCATACGGCAGAATGCTCTTGTACTGCTTGATGACCGTGGAGGTGGTCATCCTCGAATACATGCTGTTGGAATACCCTTCGACATCCACCCAAACCTCTTTGTTTCCCCCCGTCTTTTTCGGGTCGAGCGAATGGGTCAGGCATTTGTAGTAAAGGGGTCTCATGTCATTGCAGCACATGAAGTACTTCATGTAGCAGGTGACGGAGTTGTCGTTGGCACCCATGCCGGGTCCGCTGAGCACCCCCAACACGGCCAACAACAGGATGCGTTGTTTAGGCGTTTTCATGGTTTGACGATGGATTTCAATTGACCGCGAGTGGACAAATAGGCGTAGCCACCGAGTCCGATCGTGTTGACGGTGGCGAACAGGGTCACGAACCAGAACCAACTCTTGGGCTTGGCATCGCCCGGGGGCTTGGGCCGAGGATAAACAGTCCGGTCGCCCTCGTGGTCGATCATCCGGATCTCTTTCGGGCCATACACCACGGTTCGGAGGCTGTTCGATCTTCCCGAATCGGCCGGGTCGAAGAATTGGCTGGGCACGTAACCACGTGATTGCGGGGGGAATGCCGTGCGACCGAGTTCAAACTTGAAATAGCGCCCCTCGAACGGCCCCCACACGCTGCCATCGCGCAGCGAGCCATTGACCACGCGCGAGGGGAAGGGGGCGTCGACGCTGGAAGGGATGTCCAACTCCACCCAGCCTTCGAAGGTGGGGTGTTTCTCGAGGCGATAGTCGATCCGGACCACGGCGTTCGTCACGGTCAACACCCCGGTGATCTTGCCTCCCAGAGGGGTGAGCGTTTCGAAACGATTCCACCCTGTGGCCACCGGTGTTTCTCCCTCCACCAACTCGCCCATCCCGAGGTAGAGCGCTTTGCGGAAGCCATGCACGGCCCCAGCCATGACCGATGCCTTGAACACCTTGGATTGGCCCTCGATCTCACCGTCCTGGAGGGAGGTGATCCGCAGAATCGGCGGCGAAAGCATCCAATAGTGATCGTAGGACTTTCCGTAGATCGGGGTTCCTTCCAAGGGAACCAGTCGTCCATCGAGCGTCATCTCGGCTTCCTGCAGGAAGAAGGTGTTGGATTGGCTCGCCGCGATGAAACCGCTGGCGAAATACCCCTCGGGATGGCGATCGGGATGGGCCTGGCGCGCCTTCGCGATCTTCTGGCCGGCATCCACATCGTCGTGGAATTCCAAGCGGGTGAACTCGTGGTGGTTGGTGAGGATGCCCAGTGTGCGGGCGATCCATCGGCGGGACTGGGCATCGTCCAGCACCGCCGCCTCCATCCACCCCCCGGTCGCCGCAAGCAAGGCGATCTGGCAGACCCAGTTCCAGACCCGAAGCCGCAGGCCGGCGCCTGCAAGCCTGGTGGGGCTGGAATGGGGGTGAGGGTGGTGCATCTGAATAGAAGGGGATACAAATACCTAACCGGAGTCAATCGGTTTGGTTTCAAAGAATACTCGAAACTGAACCGATGGATTCCAAGTCATCAAAAATCGTCAAAGCACCGCGGCTGTTCACGGGCGCATGACAGACAAGGGCGCGGATTGCGGTCAGGCGGTCAGGGCGAAGGGCATGGCCGCCGTGGGCGGCCTGCTGGGCGGAAGATTCTTTGGCCAGAACGGGGTTTGTCCCGTTCCGCCTTCGGATCATGCCACCGCCATTCCCGCCGGGAACCTCCGGGTGGCGTGCTGGAGAGTTCGGGTTTCCTCTGCCCTGGAAGGTTGTCCGGTCAGCCGGCGCTCGATGGCGCAGGCGCGGAAGGTCAATCGAGCCGATCGTGCAGAGCAAAGGTCCCGGGATCTCGCGCCGCACCGCGTCGATTTCGGCGGGGTATTCGGGGGAGGTCTCAACAAACCTCTGGCGCTTCACCCCGGTGCGGCCCGCGAATCGGCATCGCACCACCGCCCGGGTGATGGAACGCCGCATCAGGGATTCAGGAATCCGTCCAGAGACACGCGCCCTCTATCCGGCGGTGCTCACATCAAGGCAGCGGGTCTCGGAATTGATCCGAGACCCGTATCCCGTTCGCGTCGATGGACGTCACGCGGCCGATCGGATCACTGCCCGAAATTGGGCAAGCCCACCGGAGACGACACGGCATCCGGGGAGCCCGGGGCCTCATCCTTCTTCGGATCGACCATGAGTTCGGAGCGCTTCTTGAGGATCGGGTCGATCGTCCACTTGCTCACGAGGTAGGTCCAGCGGCCCCGGGCCTGCTCGGCTTTGAGTTTCTCCTGCTGCTTCTTGAGCTTGTCGGAGAACTCCTTGTCGAGCTTCTCGGCGTCTTCCTTCTTTTCGTCCTTGCCGGGAGTCCGCTGCGTCGGGAGTTGGGCCTCGGTGGCAAACTGGACGGGATAGCGATCGCCTTCCTGGGCCTTGCCCACCTTGACGGTGTAGGTCCAACCACCGGCGGTGCGGATCTTGGCCTCGATCGGGTGGTCGAGTCCCAGGGCCGCCGGCTGCGGATCGACGAGCACGTCGTCGAAGCTCGGGGAGCTCAGCAAGGAGCTGAAGAGGCCCGTCTTGGCGGAGTCGACCTTGTCCTCGGATTTCGCGCCGGTCAGGGTCCACTCGGAAAATTCGTTGGTCCGGGTCAGACCGAAGCTGTTGGTGCCCTCGGCATGAGTGACCGTCACCGAGACGGGTTGCTCCACCTTGAACCAGTCCTTCTCGAGCCATTGATCGGCCTTGGGCTCGGCATTGGCCAGGGGTTCGTTGACCAGGGTCACGGTCTCGATCTTGTTGTCGACCATGACGTAGCGGCCGATGGGCCAGGCGCCGCCCATGGCGCCCATGCCTCCGTCATCCTGCCCGCCCTTGGTGTGCTTCTTGCCAAGGAGCAGCGACCGGGTCGTCTTGCCGTCGGGCCCCAGCAACTCCACCAGCACTCCCGGGCCTTTGTCCGGGGCGACCAGTTCGAGGATCGGCAACCGCGACGGGCCGACCTGGACCGGTTGGGTGGCCTTGAGGTCGACCAGCTTGCGGACGAAGTCCTGGATGGAACCGAAATTGGCGGCATAGCCACCGCGCTCCTTCACCGTCCAGTCATTCCCGGATTTCACGATGTTGAGCTGATTGGTTCCCTGGGTGATGCGCAGGCCCGAGAGGGCCGAGGCGTCCAACCCGGCCAACAGCGCGCCGCCGAGTTGGGCCGACGACTGCCGGTATCCGGCGGACTGCTGGTTGCGGACATAGAGGCCGGCTCCGCCCAGGGCGAGTCCGACGGCGACGAGGATGGCCAGTTGCTTGGTGTTCATTTGGCGTTCGTGCGGTTCTTGCGGGCGATGGCCAGAGCGATCCCGGCGGCCGAAACCAGCAGGGGCATCGCGGCGATGTTCAGCCATTTGACCCGATTTTCGAGGTTCTTGACATCGACATCGAGGTTGCGGCGCTCCTTGCGGAGGTCTTTACGCGCATCGACCTGTTGCTTCTTGAAGTTGGCGATGGCGTCTTGCTGGTCCTTGGTGAGGATGATCTTGGAGGTGTTGCCCTCCTGCTTGATCTGGACGTCGTTCAGCTTGCTCTGCAGTTCCTCGACCTTGCGGTTGAGACCCTCGATCTTGCCCTGATAGCGGGCCCGGGCCTCGGCCTCCATCTTCTGGACGACCGTGAACGGACGGCTCACCGACGCACGACCGCGGGCTCCGACCAGATTGACGTCACCCGAGGCCTGCTCCACCAGGTTCTGCACCAGGGCCAGATTGCCGTTCCGGGGCATCGCCATGCCGAGCATCGGGTTGACCTCCACGGAGTAGGCGTCGTTCAGAAAGTCGACGTCGCCGAAGAGATACACCACGGTGTCGGTCTTGGCCTCCTTGAGGGAGGTCGCATTGGTGGCTCCCGGCTTGCCGTCGGGGAAGGCGGTCTTGAACTTGCCCGACAGACGCAGGGCCAGCGGGTAGTTGGTCCGGGACGGGGCGAACTCGTCGAGGATCTTGGAGCCGTTGAACTGCGAGGTCATGCCGTCCACCAGTTGGGAATCCTCGGACGACTTGAGCAGCACATCGGCCCTCAGACCCTCGGCCGGTTTGCCGGTGAATCCGCCGGCGAAGGGCAGCCAGAGGTTGTCGCTCTGGCCGGTGACCGCGTCATCGCGGTTCACGCCGTCGGCGTTGAGGAACAGGAAGGCCGGCACGGGCTGCGGACGCCCGTCACGCCCCTGGAGTTCGCGGCTGAAGGTCCGGTCGGCCACCACCTTGGAGGTATCCAGCCCGATCCCCCACTTCTCGAGGAGCTTCGGCAGGGACGATCCGCCCCCGAGATTCAGTCCCATGGGGTTGGGATTGCGGTTGTCGGTGATGCACTGCGTGTCAAGGAAGGCGATGAGCTTGCCGCCCCGGAGCACGAACTGATCGATGGCGAACTGGGCCTTGTCGGTGATGTCCTTCGGGTGCACGACCATGAGCACCTGGATCTTCTCGGGGATCGTGTCGACGTCCATCGGGACGCTCTCCACGGTGAAGTCGCGCTTGAGTTCGCTGAAGGTGATCCAGGGCTGCTGCTGGGACTGTCGGCCCATCTGCATCATCATCGGGTTCATCGCGGGCCCGCCCAGCACGGGCAGCGGGCTCATCACGCCGAGAACCGGCTTGTTGGTGGCGATGACCTGCGAAATCACCCGGGCGATGTCGTATTCCAGCAGCTTTTCACGCTGTGGCGACAGGAACGGGATCGCCTTGGTCTCGGGGGCCAGGCTCACGGCCAAGCCGAAGTAGATCGGATCGCCGCCCATCTGGCCCAGCGACACCGGTTCGATGCCGTCGAGCTTGGCGGTGTCTTCGGCGTCGGAGTCGGGCTCGGGGTCCAGCCGCTTGATGGTGATCTTGCCGCCCGAGGCCGCCCGGAACTCCTGGAGGAGGTCTTCGATGGTCTGGGCGTAGTTCTTCAGCGCGCTCGGCATCCGGTTCTCGCTCCGGGAGACGTAGAGGCGGACCTCCACGTTGGAGTCGATCTTCGAGAGGATCTTGCGGGATCCCTCGGAGAGGGTGTGCAGGCCGTCGGCCGTGAGGTCGAGCCGCGCCCGTACCGGGCTGAAAAGCAGGTTCAGGCCGGTGATCGCGACGAAGGCCAGGCCGACGCCGGCGGTCGAGAACAGCAGGGATTGAATCTTGGTCTGTTTCATTGCGCAGGAAAGGTCGGAGGGTTCAGGCGCCGCGGAGGCCGCGGAGGATCACACTGGTGCCGAAGAGGCTGAAGACGATCACGGAGGCGAAGAAGAGCAGATCGCGGAAGTCGATCACCCCGCGCTGGAAGCTCGCAAAGTGGGGCATCACTGAGAAGCCGGTGACCAGTTCCACCAGGCCCGCCGGAGCCCATCGCACCAGCAGGCTGGTGACCGGCTCCCAACCGGCGAGGATGAGGAAGAAGCAGATGACCACCGACAAAATGAAGCTGATCACCTGGTTGCGGGTCATGGCCGAGGTGGCCACGGTGACGGCCAGATAGGCTCCGGCCAGGAGCAGGCTGCCGACGTATCCGGCGAAGACCGCGCCCCCATCGGGATGGCCCAGGTAATAGACCGTCCCCACGACCGGGAAGGTCAGGGCCAGCGCCAGCGCCAGGAATGCCCAGCAGGCCAGGAACTTGCCGATGATGGCCTGGGCCGCCGTCACGGGCATGGTCAGCAGCAATTCCAAGGTGCCCACGCGGCGTTCCTCGGCCCAGAGGCGCATGCCGGCCGCCGGCACCAGGAACAGGTAGAGCCACGGGTGCCAGTTGAAGAAGGGGCGTGAGAGCGAGGCTTCTCCCAGCTCGAAGAAGCCTCCGAGCATGAAGGTGAAGAAGCCGTTGAGCAGCAGGAAGATGACGATGAACACGTAGGCCACGGGCGAGGCGAAGTAGCCGTTGAGCTCACGTTTCAGGATCGTCCAGATGTTCCGAAGCGATTCGTTCATGGGATGGAAAAGGGGAGATGGGTTGATTCTTGAAGTGCCGACCGGTCACCGCGGGGATCGGGCCCCGCGCAGGTCGGCGTCGCGGTCGGTCATTCGCGGGTTTTGACCGAATCGGGCAGTGTGATCGCCCGGAACACATCGTCCAGACGGCCTTCTTCGGTGTGCAGTTCATCGAAGCTCCACCCCGACTGGGTCGCAGTCTGGGCGATCGACTGGGCCAGATCGGCCCGTGTGGACTTGTCGCGCGGGAAGGCGCGGGCCGACAGGGATCCGTCGGCGTTGTCCTGGAGTTGCACCCGTCCGACCACGGACAGGGCTCCAAGCTTCGATTTGAGGGTTTCGGCCGCCACGCCGCGCACGCGCAGGTGCACCGAACCGGCCGCATCGGCCCGCGCCTTGAGTTCGGCGGGCGTTCCGTTGGCCACGACCGTGCCGCGATCGATGATGATCGCCCGGGAACAGCAGGCTTCGACCTCCTCGAGAATGTGGGTCGAGAAGATGATGGCCTTGGTCTGTCCCATGCGCTTGATGATCTGCCGGACCTCGTGCTTCTGGTTCGGATCGAGGCCGTCGGTCGGCTCGTCGAGCACCAGCACCTCGGGATCGTGCAGGATGGACTGGGCGAAACAGGTGCGGTGCCGATAGCCCTTGGACAGCGTGTCCACGCTCTGGTGCAGCACGCCCTCGAGGAAGCACAGGCCGGCCACCTTGGCCACGGCCGCGTCGATCTGCGCGCCGCGCATGCCGCGGAGTTCGGCCGTGAACCGCAGGAAGCCGTTGACCGTCATGTCGGAGTAGCAGGGGGCGCTCTCCGGCAGGTAGCCGATGAGTTTCTTGGCGGCCGTGGGCTCTTCGGCGATGTCGTGGTCACCGATGCGGACCCGGCCCGAGGTGGGCGGGAAAAACCCGGTGATCATGCGCATGGTGGTCGATTTGCCGGCTCCGTTGGGGCCGAGGAAACCGAGGATCTCGCCGCGTCGGACCGTGAAGGAAACCCCGTTCACCGCCCGCTTGGGTCCGAACTCCTTGATCAAATTCTCTACATCAATCATGGCCAGAGTCGTGGTGTCAAAATGTGAACCGACGTCAAAACGAACTGCGGTTGAATCCGAGGTGGTCCAGTCCGCCAACGCCACGAACCAAGCGGAGCGAGGACGGGTTGGTTGGCCAAGGATCCGAGCTCGAGCGTGTCGAGGATCGGCTCTGGACAACCGGTCACCACCTGCGGTTCGCCACTATAGACTCTTGAGCCGAAAAGTGTTCAAAAGTTTTTTTGACTACCGATCACCCGAGGATGGGTCCGGTGTCTTGGGGAGCCCCTTGGAGGGCTTACTCCAGCGCCCGAGCCACCCCTTCGGCCAAGCGTTGGCGGTAAGCGGGGGTGTTGATGGCCTGCGACCCCTAGGGGTTCGACCGGGTTTGCTGGGATCGGGTGCACCGTTGGCTCGGATCAATGCGGTCCCGACAGGCGGGTTAAGAATGGGATGCCTTGGTCCTGTGTGGAGTTCCAAGTCGATCTTCTCCCGCTCAGCCCGCCCAATGGTTGGATAAATGTGCCAGATACAGCAGCACTTGGACTCCGAAAAACAGCAACAGGACGGCATCGAGCACCGCCCCCCGCAGCCTCTGGCTCCAAACCAGAAATAGCGGGAACACCAAGCAAGTAAACCGCGTGTAGGACATCAGCGAATTGGAAAGCGCGGGAACCAGTCCCAGGAACACGGCGTAGACGTACTGGGTCAGTCCCAGGCGGAAAATCCAGACGCCGCTGCAACAGAACGCCACAAACACGCACCGATCCAACGGAGAGTGCAGGAAATCATGGACCGGCTGGACCGAGGCGAACGCCTTGAGGAATCCCGCCACATCGCCGATCTTGGCGATCGATGGATACGCAGGATAGAACCGTTGGGCTTCAAAACCGACCCAGGGATTTCCCGACAGAGTGGCCATGCTCCCAAGGTAGGTGACGAAGCCGAGGCCGGGAGCCAGCAGCATCCACAGTGCTCGCCAACCACCGCGACTCGTGATGATTTCGGCGATGAACACCGGCGCTATCAGCAGGCCCACCGGCCGAATCATTGGCAGCAGGAAGCCTGCGACCGCGACCCATGCCCACTGTTCCCGAATCCGCGCATACCATAGGATCATCAGCAACATGAGGAACATCGACTCGGTGTAGGGGACAAAGAAGAACATCGAACCCGGGAACAGCACCATCAGCCGCAGCGCGTTCCACGCAACCGTCTCGCCGTGGACCCGGACAGCGATCCGGTGGAACAGGAACAATCCGACGGTGGAGAACAGATTGGCGAGCAGATAGGCGGTCCATTCTGGGTGGCCAAGCACTCCCGAGACCCCGCGGATCACCAACGGCCAGGCCGGGTAGAACGCATAGAGAGCCTCGTCCGACGAGTACCCGTGGTTTGCAATGAACAGGTAGCTCTTCGAATTGGTGGTCACCCAATCGAACTTCCAAGGATCTTGGAATCCGAAGATCAACGGAGCCAGAATTCCCAGGGTCATCAGCACCAATTTGTGGCCTATGATGAAACCCAGAGGTTGCCTCTCCCGGGCCCCGAATTCGCCGAGAGTCGTCCACAGCCGAAGAATGGAATCAGGACTCATGACGTTGGTCCGGGTCCACCGATGGAGCGATCGCCGCCGTTCTCCGCACGCCCAAACGCGAGCGGTCTCCCCAGACGCATCGGATTCCTACCATAGTCGTCCACCCAAGGCGCTCGCGCCTTCATGGGCGCTACGAGGCGGGTTTTCACCACAAAGCTCACGATTTCAAGCCCTCCGAAACGCCCGTCGCAGGCCCCATGCGAACGGCACTCCCACGATCACCCCAATTAGGATGAATCCCCAGGGTTGGCGCCTCGGTTGTCGATCCGGATTTGGTTGCTTCAACCGGATCATGGATTCTTCCAGTGTCGGCCAATCTTCCCCCGGTCGCATGAGGTAGGTTGGTAGTTCGATGCTTTGATCGTTGCTGCTGCCCTGAGGTTGTGCAGCCCACTGTCGCATTTCACCCACCACGACTTCACGGTGAATCACCGGCCGCAAATCCTTCAGTGAACAGTTGTTCGAGAATTGCTGGACCTCGGCCTCCCCTTGCAAAACCAACCGAGGCTCACACCCCCAGCATGAATCCCAAAATGAAACTTCAAAACCTGTTGGAATCGATTGACCGTTTTGTACTTTTGGAGGGAACGCTCGATACCAGCAATTGGTGGGATGGACGTCGCCGGGAACTCTGTATTTATTGAAATAAACTCCTGGTCGCCTCCGCCCCATCGAATCCCACAACTTCGAGTCCTCTTGGTCCACTAGTTTCCGCGATTCGAGCGGCACGATATCGTTCAGAAAGACCACGTTGGAAGGGAAGGACGAGTCGGAGGAAAAGTTCGTACGGAGGACATTCAATTCGTGAAACTCCCAATACCTCAATCGAGCCTGAAAATCGTGCAAAAGAGGCATTTTTTGGCTTCCGGTATTTGCTGAAAAACCACGAGAGGCAAACATCACCCAGAGCAAAGGGGCTGTTGATTCATCTCCTTCTGAGATTGGATATTTAAGTGGATAGATGTCTACGTTGTCGTGATCTGAGTCGTCCAACCGCTTCCAAAAAACCGACTCTGATCCATTCCCGTACCAATGAATCATCGGTTTCTTTAAATGAAACAAAGAATCCCGGCTTGAATTCTCAGAAACCACGATACTCCACTCGGAGTTTTTAACGTAAACTGAAAAGAAGTGCCTGACCAAAATCTTTTTTTCCTCATCGATAATAATGCGATGCAATTGGATTGAACCATGCACTTCGTACTCATCAAAATCATATTGCTTTCTAGTATTTGATTCTGACGCCTCACAGTTGAAACAATGAATCAAGTGCAGCAAAGCCAATATCAGCAATCCTCCGAATCTTGAACAACTGTAGTTGCAATTTGATTTCGGGCGCCCCAACCCATCCCCAAAATTTCTCACGGTCACAGAACGCATCATTTGATGAAAATCATTTTTTGAAGCGTTTTAAATAATCCTCATTTGCTTTTTCTTCAAACCGGTCTTTCGCAATTCGGGATTGTTTTAAAGGAATCGTAAACCCGATCTCTTCGTTGATTTGTCCGGTCTCGACTTGCTGAATCCACTCCGCTTGGCGTTTGCAGTTGTCCTTGATGGATTTGAACGCGGTGCGCGCACGCAAACTGTCATTTCGGATTTGATACAAATACCAAATAATAGCTTTTGAAGCTTCGCTTTTCCACGACAGCGGTTGGGGTTTATAGTATTGTGTCAATGGGATTTCTTGTGCTAATTCAGGGCAAGTCAAACGTAATAATATATTATTTATCGCCTCCTCGTCAGCGGTCGATTCTACCGCGATAAAACGCAAGCCCTCTTTCGTATCCGCAGGATCATAGTAGGATTTCGGTCCATCGATGACATGCCATAGTTGGCGAAGGATTTGATTCGCAATTGCAGGCTTCTTGAGCAATTCAAGCCTTCCAGCCTCGAGAATATCTGGGATCCGGTGAATCGGTTCTGAAAACATGCCTCCGCTTGTGTAAATGCACCTAAATGTTGATTGTCGTAATGCGATATCCTCTAGATGGATAGTTTTACTATCTGTCTGCATTCGCCATCGTTGATCGAGGATTCTAAAGAAGGTGTTTTCCGACTTAAATGGTCTACCATGGATGATTAATGCGGTCTGCATCTTCTTTTGATCGCAATATTCAAGACCGAACAAAAATGCTGCTTCCTCAATCTTATCTCGCTGAGGCTGGATCTGACGTGTGTTATCAAAACCTATCTTGTTGGACTTGTTCGTCATTCCGTAATCTAATCTTGCCGTAATTAATTTAACTGCATCCTTACCAACAAATCCGTTTTTGATCCCGATTTGCAGCAATTCAGCGAATTCGCCTGACGCTTTGTAGCCGTCGAGAGGTGGGGCGAACCGATTTTCCGAGTCAGCCTTGAGGGGTGGGACTAAGTGATTAAATGCTGAATTTAATAAAATGCAGACAAACAGCCAGATGAGGCCGCGATTGGGCAACTGCGGATTGAAAACAAAGTGCGACAGCATATCGGTGGTTAATTGATATAGCTAATTTTAGTGCTATCTTATGAAAGGTTGCTGAGCGGTCAAATAATTCTCTCCGCAAACCGTATTCCAAGATATGTCTGCCCATCGTGCCCATCCGGTCCAGCGGCGTTGTCCTAGCAATAAGTCAGTTCGCGTGGGTTCCGTTGTAGAAGGATACCGGATGTCGCTGCCCATCCCCAACGCATAAGTCGTTGTTGAGGATCCGGTGACTAAACTTTCGCCCCGTCCTGGTAGATTCCAAGGAATGACTTGGTAATCCCAAACAAGCCTCGTGCCTTGGCTGGAGTAATACAAAGTGAGATTTATGTTGGCTACCTGTTTGTCTAGTGGTGCATCTTCTGGATCCATAAATGCTAAACTCGTTTTCATGACCATTTCTGTGACGGTGACCTGACGGCGTGTGCGTTTACAACGGTTTGCGGCTTCGATCCATAAGGTTCCAACCTTGTTCAGTACCACCTCTCCGATGAATCCTCCAGACGAGTCGCCAGTTATTGGTATATTTTGGTTGTCAAAAGTGACGCTAGGTGTGTCAATGATTTCATTGCATTTGGATCGTACTTTGATCGTCAATGTGCAACCATATTGCAATCTACCGCTATAACTGATTGTGATTTCATCGTTTTGCGCTAAAACGGCCGGTGTCATGACCGAAAAAATTAGTAAAATCGCACACAATGAAGTAAAACCCCCAAATAACCGAGCCAAAGCGAGAGTGAAACAATAAGAAAGAGTGTGAAAATTGATGTATGGGTTGTCAAAAAATCTCATCAATTATTGGTTTGGTCAAGGAAACGTGCGGATTTGGTGAGATCGCGGCGATTTCGAGTGTGGACTCGATGTTGCGCACCTCATCGGTTGGCGAATTTTGGGGCGAGCTGGCTTACTCCAGCGCCCGAGCCACCCCTTCGGCCAAGCGTTGGCGGTAAGCGGGGGTGTTGATGGCCT
>JACCED010045013.1_pt1 | contig 48674 bp, 44 predicted proteins | sample 7455021 | NCBI WGS metagenome assembly JACCED01 (sample SAMN15323456, study PRJNA562643) | freshwater metagenome | isolation source: river surface water | place: USA:Blue River Watershed | collected 2017-08-19
ACACCAATTGCAGAACTCAGCGATTGCTGGATGATGAAGAGGAAATCCATTTATCCCACCCGGTCTTTCTTTCCAAGGATTCCTTGTGGGCGTACTAAGAGAATCACGATGAGGACAAAGAGCGCGCCTACATATTTGAGCTCAGTGGGGATGATGAGCGTGGAGAGTTGAATGAATATGCCGATCACCATCGAACCGACGACTGCGCCGTGCGCCGTTCCTAGCCCTCCAAGTGTGACCGCAGCAAAGATCAGCAAGAGATTGTCTTGTCCCATCAAGAAACTTACGCCCTGATTGACCGTGATCATGATTCCAGCGAATCCTGCTAAGACTGCCCCCAGAATCCAGACCGAGCGAATCACCTTCTCTACTTCGACGCCGGAAGCGGAAGCAAGAGCCGGGTTATCGGCGACCGCTCTGCTCGCCTTACCCATGCGCGTCTTGAGGAGCCAGAGTGTTGCTAGAACCAGGAAGACGATGCCTACAGAGGTTGTCAGGATCGACTTTGGCGTGATGGAAACCGGTCCGAATTGAAGTCCTGCTTGACCGGCATATTCAGGAAGCTGCCTGGTATCGCCACCGAAGATGAAGAGGAAGAAGTATCGAACCAAGATGGCGAAGCCAATAGAAACCACGAGCATCGCAATCAGTCCCGTGCCACGTCTACGGAGCGGCTTCCAAAGAAGTCGATCCTGCAGATAACCACCGATGAAAGCTGCGGCGATCAATGCAAGCGGAATGGCGTAGAAGACACGAAGGCCCACAACAGCGCTGAAGAAATAAGTGAAGAGACCGCCCAGTGTGAGTAGCTCGCCGTGGGCAAAGTTCGTCAACCCCGTCGTTCCATAGACGAGATTCAATCCGAGGGCTGCAAGAGCGATGATCAGACCAAGAATCGCTCCATCTACAAGGAGTTGCATCGTCTGATCAAAGGTCGAAGATTGAGGAGCGCCCTCGCCGATCGGGAAGAGAACACTGAGGCTTCCACGAAGTTGCAGGACGTTGACGCGTCTCTCTTCAGGGATACCTTCGGTGAGTGTTTGTCCTTCTGGAAGCGTCGAAAGGTCGATTCTTACGAAGTAGTTGCCGGTCTTAGTTGCGACGAAACTCCAGCTTCCCGTGACATCAGTTGTTACTGTGCCAAGCGTCGCTGCATCATCTCGAATCGTTAGTGCGACTCCCTCGAGAGGAGTCTTGGCGCTATCAAGGATTACGCCCTTGATTGTCGCGCTCTCCGCAAAGGCGCTAGGCGTAATAACGGCTGTTAGAAAGCCTGAGAGCAGAAGCGCGAGAGAGATTCTCAATGCTCTGGAAATCACGAGGATGTTCAACTCCTAAGGTTCGGGCCTACCTATCGGACGACCGGCCAGAGGACGATCGAGAAGTGGGAATAGTAGCCAAGGACCTCACCCCGCGCACTAGCTTTTGGCGAGAAATATTCGATTTGCGACCTTTAAGGAGTTTTAAGAGGGAAGGGGTTGTGGCGGGCGATCCAAGATGAGGCAGGTCAATCGTGCGGTACAGGTCTTCATGCCCTCTTCATTGGTGATGACGATTTCATAGCAAGTGATGGTCCTTCCAAGCGAGATTGCCGTAGCCACACCGGTTACGAATCCGGAGGTCGCTGACTTGTGATGGGTGCACGAGAGTTCAATTCCTACGGAAGTCTTATTGAGTCCGGCATGAAGCTGGGATGCGATCGAGCCAAGACCTTCAGCGAGGACGGCATTAGCGCCACCATGGAGTAATCCGATCGGTTGGCGATTGCCTTCTACCGGCATGCGCCCTACGACGCGCTCTGGCGATGCTTCAAGGATTTCAATCCCCATCTTGCTTCCAAGCTCACCACTTCCACGCTTCATGAGAAAGTCCATGTAATCGGTGATCAATCCGTCAGAAGACATGTGGCGATGATAGTCGTGATCCTGGATCAAAGCTGGGCTGTGGCACACTCGCGTGCATGAAATCTGAGAGCCCTCGAAAGATCCTTCTCCTCGATGGACACTCTCTGGCCTATCGAGCCTTCTATGCCCTTCCAGTCGAGAACTTCACCACCTCGTCAGGGCAATCCACCAATGCGATTTATGGCTTCGCATCCATGCTCATCAATCTTTTGGCTCAGGAGAAACCGGACCAAGTCATCGTAGCTTTCGATGTTTCGAGAAAGACCTTTCGAAGTGAGAAGTTTCCAGAGTACAAAGCGAATCGCGCTCGCTCTCCTGAGGAATTTCGATCACAACTTTCATTCATCACTGAAGTCTTGGAAGCTTTTGCCATACCCGTCATCGAGCGCGAAGGCTATGAAGCAGATGACTTGATAGCGACATTGGCACTTAAGGCGCTTTCATATGATCCCTCTGCGCAGATTCTCATAACAACAGGAGACCGGGATTCATTTCAATTAATACGACCAGGTGTAACAGTCCTCTATCCCAAGAAAGGTGTCACCGACCTCGCTCGGATGGATGAGGAAGCGGTACTGGAGAAATATGGAATTACTCCTTCGCAGTATCCGGACTTTGCTGCCCTTCGAGGAGATCCCAGCGACAATTTGCCATCCATCCCTGGCGTGGGGGAGAAGACTGCAACGAAGTGGATCCAGGAATATGGGTCGTTATCTGATCTGATTTCGCATGCTTCGGAGATCTCGGGAAAGACAGGCGAGGCGCTTCGTGCAGCTCTCACTCAAGTCTCTCTCAATCGTGAACTTACTCATTTAGTAGATGACGTCCCTCTCGGGGAAACGTTGATCAAAGAACTGGTAACCGAATCTTGGCGAGGGATTGACAAAGCCAAAGCGCTCAAGGTCTTTTCAGATCTTGAGATCAAGACTTTACGAGATCGAATCGAGAAACTACCGCAGAATGAATCGAGTTTGGCTAATGATCCGACGGTAGAGCCCGCTTCGAGCAGTCCGGTCAACGTCAAAAAAGTGAGCGAGGATGAATTGGTTTCATTCTTCTCGAATTCCTCTGCTACCCAAGGAGAGATTGCGCTTCTCGTCTCATCAGCGAGAGGACTCGGTGATGCAATCGCACTATCTCCTGAGGCTGGCGAAGTTCGCTGGGCCGAAGTCAGATCTGCGACAAAATTCCTCAATTCAGTCCTGACGAAGTACCAAGTTTCCCTATTCGGCCATGGCCTTAAGGATCAGATTCACGGAATCGATGACTCAGTTCAGATCAATCTCGTATTCGATACCGAGTTGGGCTCGTACCTACTTAATCCGGGACATCGTGACCTGACCCTCGAAGCATTGGTCTTGGAGAACTTTGGATACCAATGGGAATCTGAGTCTGACGAAGTCGATCTCTTCAGCGAAGACTCTTTTGACCCTACGCTGGCCGCGTACCTCTGGCCACTTCGCGAGAAGATCTCTCTTGAACTTGTCGCGAGTAAACAAAATGACCTCCTCGGTGGTATTGAGCTACCACTTACCGTGATCTTGGCTCGCATGGAAGATCGTGGAATTGGGTTTGACGTAGATAAAGCCGAGACGCTTCGAGAACAATTCGAGACCGAGGTCAAAAGTCAGAGTGCAGAGGCTTTCAATGTTGCTGGCCGTGAATTCAATGTCAATTCGCCTAAGCAGCTTCAAGTCATTCTTTTCGATGAACTGAAATTGCCCAAGACGAAGAAGATCAAGAGCGGCTACAGCACCGATGCCGATTCCCTGCAATGGCTTTACAGTGAAACGCAGAACCCTCTGCTCACCGCTTTATTGCGAATCAGAGAAGTAAGTAAGTTGCAGAGCATCATCGAGGGTCTATTAGCCGCAACTCGCGACTCAAGGATCCACACAACCTTCCAACAGACCATTACTGCGACAGGTCGCCTCTCTTCGATTGACCCAAACTTACAGAACATCCCCATTCGATCGGATGAGGGAAGAAAGATCCGTGATTGTTTTGTAGCGACTGCCCCCTTCGAATCATTGATGACCGCTGATTACAGCCAAATCGAGATGCGGATCATGGCGCACCTCTCTAGAGACGTGGATCTGATCGCTGCCTTTGCCTCGGGAGAGGATCTCCATAACACTGTTGGATCAAGAGTCTTCGGTGTGCCAGCAAGTGAAGTCACAAGTGAAATGCGACGCACCATTAAGGCGATGTCATATGGATTGGCGTACGGGCTATCTGCCTATGGTTTGGCTCAACAGTTGGATCTCACGCCCGGCGAAGCGCAACGTTTGATGGACGACTACTTCGCACGTTTTGGTGGCATTCGAGATTACCTACAGGCTGTCGTTAAAGAGGCTCGAAACAAGGGGTATACCGAAACCCTTCTCGGAAGAAGGCGCTACCTACCCGACCTCAATAGTGAGAATCGTCAGCGAAGAGAGATGGCAGAGCGGATGGCTCTCAATGCGCCGATTCAGGGCTCAGCGGCAGACATCATCAAACTCGCCATGTTGGCAGTAGAGAGCGAGATTCGACGAGCGGGATTGAGGTCGAGGATGATCCTTCAAGTTCATGATGAATTGATCTTGGAAGTCGCACCTTCAGAAAGAGAAGACCTCGAAGATATCGTCCGCAAAGCCATGGGCAGTGCCTTTCAGCTTGATGTTGCGCTTGAAGTCAATGTTGGGGTGGGTCCTAGCTGGGAATCTGCTGCTCATTGAGCGATTGAGGCCAGTTTGACCCGTTCACCTGCGCCTAAGTAACCTTCGCCTGCTTCTTTTACGGCATTGCTGGATCGGCCTTTTTCATTTGAAAAATCCTCCGGAAATCTCGCGAAGAGGCGTGTCCCTGTCCCTACTAGTCCCTAATCCAACGGAGCATCTTGTCCACTAACGTCACACTCAACGATGTCGGCACTGCTGAAGATTTTCTCGCAGCGATCGAAGGCACAATCAAGAATTTCAATGATGGCGATCTCGTATCAGGAATCGTCGTCCAAGTAGATCGCGAGGAGGTTCTCCTCGATATCGGTTATAAGACCGAAGGTGTGATTCCATCACGCGAACTTTCCATCCGTAATGACCTAGATCCATCAGAGATCGTCAAAGTCGGAGATCGCGTCGAAGCTCTCGTACTCACCAAAGAGGACAAAGAAGGAAGATTGATCCTCTCCAAGAAGCGCGCTCAGTATGAGAAGGCGTGGGGAGAGATCGAAGAGAAGAAGAACAAGGATGAAGTAGTCGTCGGAACTGTGATCGAAGTGGTCAAGGGTGGCCTTATCGTGGACATCGGTCTACGAGGCTTCCTCCCTGCTTCACTCGTCGAATTGCGCCGCGTTCGTGATCTCACTCCTTATATCGGCAAGCAGGTCGAAGCACGAATCATCGAACTTGATAAGAACAGAAACAACGTCGTTCTTTCACGTCGCGCTTATCTTGAGCAGACGCAATCTGAATCCCGCACCTCATTCCTCAATCAACTCCAGCGTGGCCAGGTACGTACTGGAACCGTTTCGTCAATCGTCAACTTCGGCGCATTCGTCGACCTTGGTGGCGTCGATGGTTTGGTTCACGTCTCAGAACTCTCATGGAAGCACATCGATCATCCGGGTGAAGTTGTTGCGGTAGGTGATGAAGTGACTGTCGAGGTTCTCGAAGTGGACTTCGAGCGCGAGCGAGTCTCACTCTCGCTTAAAGCCACTCAAGAAGATCCATGGCAGGCATTTGCCCGTACACACACCATCAATCAGGTCGTTCCTGGTGAAGTGACCAAACTCGTTCCGTTCGGTGCGTTTATCCGCGTCTTCGACGGTATTGAGGGATTGGTCCATATCTCCGAATTGGCAGAACGCCACGTTGAAATTCCTGAGCAGGTCGTTCAAGTCGGCGATCAATTGTTCGTGAAGATCATTGATATCGATCTCGAGCGTCGTCGAATCTCGCTCTCACTCAAGCAAGCCAATGAGGGCCATGATGTCGAGATTGAAGCTTTCGATCCAACTCAGTATGGAATGCCTGCTCGTTATGACGAGAACGGAAATTTCATCTATCCAGAAGGTTTCGATCCCGAGAGTCAAGAGTGGAAGCCCGGCTTCGAGAAGGAGCGCGAAGAGTGGGAGCGTCAATACGCTGAAGCTCAAGCTCGCTTCATCGCACACAAGAAGCAGAAGGCCGAAGCCAAGGCTGCCGATGCAGCAGCAACCACCGCTGACGAGACATCTGAGGTTGCAGGCGAGTAGTTTCTTCCTGTGTTGACCGTAGCTCTCACTGGAGGCATCGGTTCTGGGAAATCACTCGTTGGTGAATATCTCGAGGCGCTCGGCGCCATCGTTGTCGACTCTGACCAGCTCTCGCGTGAGGTAATCGAACGCGGGAGCGAAGGTTTCGATTCCGTCGTCGCCCATTTTGGAGATTCCATTCTGAAAGATGGTGCGGTAGATCGTTCTGCCCTGGCTCGAATCATCTTCGATAACCCTGAGGATCGGAAATCGCTTGAAGCGATCATCCATCCTCGAGTCCGGGCTCGATTCGAAAGCATTGTTGCTAACGCGGGCGAAGGTTCTGTCATCGTCAATCAGATTCCGCTACTTGTGGAGACGGACGGTGCGGGACGCTTCGATCTCGTGGTTACCGTTGAAGCTGATGAGGAGTTGCGACTACGTCGTGCCGTGGGACGCGGACTGAAGGAATATGAAGTCAGGAAAAGGATTGACTCTCAAGCAAACGACGATCAGAGACGGGCAATTGCAGATTTCGTCATCATCAATAACGGCACAAAGGAGGAGCTGCTCTCTCAAGTGGAGCGGTTATGGGAAGAGGTCATCCTTCCAAGGCGAGCGAGTCAAGCATGACGAGGGCAACTGGCAGTAGGCCCAGTGGTGGCAAGCCCTTCCAAGTGATCGCCGACATCAAACCGTCAGGAGATCAGCCACAGGCTATTGAAGAACTCTCTCTGCGCATCAATGCTGGTCAAAAGGATGTCGTGCTTCTAGGTGCGACTGGTACCGGAAAATCAGCCACGGCTGCATGGTTGATCGAACGGTTGCAACGCCCAACTCTCGTCATCGCACCCAATAAGACCCTCGCCGCTCAATTGGCCAATGAATTCAGAGAATTGATGCCAAATAATGCCGTGGAGTATTTCGTCTCCTACTACGACTACTACCAACCCGAAGCTTATGTACCTCAGACCGATACCTTTATCGAGAAAGATGCTTCGATCAACAACGAAGTAGAAAGATTGCGCTACTCGGCAACCTACTCGCTCTTGACTCGCCGCGACGTCATCGTCGTCGCAACGGTCTCTTGCATTTATGGCCTGGGAACACCACAAGAGTACATAGATCGGATGATCCATCTTAAAAAAGGTGAAGAGATCGAAAGAAATGCATTGTTGCGTCGATTCGTTGACGTTCAATACAAAAGGAACGATGTGGCATTCGAACGCGGAACTTTTCGAGTCCGCGGAGACACGATAGAGATCATTCCCGTCTACGAAGAACTCGCAATCCGGATCGAACTCTTCGGTGATGAAGTCGAACGCATCACCCACCTTCATCCACTCACAGGTGAGATCGTCGATGAAGTAGATGAAGTCTTCATCTTTCCTGCGACGCACTACAGCGCAGGTCCAGAGACGATGAAGCGGGCGATTGGAGAGATAGAACGCGAATTGGATGAAAGACTCAAGGAGTTGGAAAAGTCCAACAAGCTCCTTGAAGCTCAGCGACTTCGTATGCGCACCACCTTCGATGTCGAGATGATGTTGCAATTGGGATTCTGTTCTGGAATCGAGAATTACTCGCGCTATATCGATGGTCGAGAGGCGGGCTCGCCTCCGAACTGCTTGCTTGACTACTTCCCAGATGACTTTCTCTGCATCATCGATGAATCGCACATCACCGTGCCACAGATTGGTGCGATGTATGAGGGGGATGCCTCTAGAAAGCGGACTTTGGTCGAGTACGGGTTTCGCCTTCCCAGCGCACTTGATAACCGTCCGTTGACTTTCAACGAATTCTTAGAACGTAGTGGCCAGAAGGTCTATCTCTCTGCAACCCCAGGCAAGTACGAGATGGGCAAGAGTGGTGGAGAGTTCGTTGAGCAAGTGATTCGCCCGACAGGATTGATCGATCCTAGGGTGGTGATCAAGCCGATCAAAGGGCAGATAGATGATCTGCTTGGTGAGATCAAGGTGCGCGTTGAGAGAGATGAGAGAGTTCTTGTCACGACGCTGACCAAGAAGATGGCAGAGGATCTGACTGATTACTTCATGGAGAGTGGGATCAAGGTTCGATATCTACATTCCGACGTCGATACCTTACGAAGAGTTGAGCTCTTGAGCGAACTGAGGGCAGGACTTTATGACGTACTTGTAGGAATCAATCTCCTGCGAGAGGGCCTTGACCTTCCCGAGGTCTCACTTGTGGCCATTCTCGATGCTGACAAGGAGGGATTCCTTCGATCCACGACCTCTTTAATTCAAACTATTGGTCGTGCGGCTCGAAATGTCTCAGGTGAAGTACATATGTATGCGGACAACATCACCGAGTCCATGGCGCGTGCTATCGATGAGACAAATCGAAGACGGGACAAGCAGATTGCCTATAACAAAGAACATGGAATCGATCCCACCCCGCTTCGAAAGCGAATCGCGGATATCACTGAGATGCTGGTGCGAGAATCAGAAGACACCAGCGACCTATTGGCTTCGAGCAGAAAGCGATCAAGTGCCCCAGTTGGAGTTCACACCAAGTCGCTGGTACAAAGGCCGCAGGAAGAGCTTTTAGGACTTATCGAATCGTTGACTGAGCAGATGAGAGAGGCGGCTTCGCAATTGCACTTCGAATTGGCTGCTCGGCTCCGTGATGAGATTGCTGAACTCAAGAGGGAGCTTCGTGATATGGGAATAGCTGGAGTGAAATGATCGATCATCTCGTCGTACGTGGCGCAAGGGAACATAATCTCAAGAACGTCAGCCTTGAAATGCCTCGTAACGCTCTCATCGTCTTCACGGGGCTCTCGGGCTCGGGGAAATCCTCCCTTGCCTTTGACACTATCTTCGCTGAAGGACAGCGAAGGTACGTTGAATCGCTCTCTGCCTATGCTCGCCAGTTCCTTGGTCAGATGGATAAACCCGATGTCGACTTCATCGAGGGACTCTCTCCCGCAGTTTCGATCGATCAGAAATCAACCAATCGCAATCCTCGTTCGACGGTTGGAACCATCACAGAGGTTTATGACTATCTCAGGCTTCTCTTCGCTCGCGCCGGTAGGCCACATTGCCCTAAGTGCGACAAGCCCATTGCAAGACAGAATGCCCAGAACATCGTCGATCAAATTCTTCAACTTCCCGCTGGAACCAAGTTCCAAGTCCTTGCCCCCGTCGTCCGAAGTCGTAAGGGGGAGTTCGTCGATCTCTTCAAAGAGTTGCAGTCGAATGGATATTCGCGTGCCCGCGTAGATGGCGAGACGATCATGCTTGATGCGCCGCCGAAGTTGAAGAAGCAGGAGAAGCATTCCATTGAAGTGGTCATCGATCGCTTGACGGTCAAAGCAGAATCTCGTTCTCGCATCAACGATTCCATCGAGACTGCGCTGAAACTGGCAGACGGGCTAGTCATTTGTGACTTCATTGATGGTTTGGGCGAGGGTAAGAAGAAGGAGAAAGAACGTACCTATAGTGAGAAATTAGCTTGTCATGATTGTCAGATCTCTTTTGAAGAGTTGGAACCTCGCTCATTCTCCTTCAATTCTCCTTTTGGTGCCTGCCCGGAGTGCACGGGTATTGGCTCGCGCCTTGAAGTAGATGAGGAGTTGGTCATTCCAGATGACTCCATCTCGATCGAAGAGGGTGCCATTGCCCCATGGGCGGGTGGCCAATCATCTGAATACTTCCTACGCCTGCTCGAAGGATTGTCGGGCGACCTCAAATTCTCACTAACAACACCGTGGAAGAAGCTCTCGGCAAAAGCAAAAGATGCAGTGCTCCATGGCTATGAATATGAGATCCACGTCAAATATCGCAACCGCTATGGTCGAGTTCGTAATTATTCGACCGGATTTGAAGGTGTCGTTCCATTCATCGAGCGACGTCACGCGGAGACCGATAGCGATTACAGCCGCGAGAAGTACGAGGCCTATATGCGCGAGACACCTTGCCCGAAGTGCAAGGGAAGCCGTCTTAAGCCCGAAGTTCTTGCGGTCAAAATCGGAGAACGAAACATCTCGGAGATCGCAGAGATGTCAATCGATCAGTGTGCGGCATTCTTGAAGTCAGTCGCATTTACTGAGCGCGAAGCGAAAATCGCCGAACGTGTCTTGAAAGAAGTTCACGCCCGACTCGGGTTCTTGATTGACGTCGGTCTCGATTACCTGACCTTGGCCCGAGCAGCAGCGACGCTCTCCGGTGGAGAAGCGCAGCGCATCAGATTGGCCACTCAGATCGGATCCGGATTGACCGGTGTGCTTTATGTGCTGGATGAACCCAGTATCGGGTTGCACCAGAGAGACAATCGAAGACTGATTGAAACACTCACTCGGCTTCGAGACATTGGAAACACCTTGATCGTCGTGGAGCACGATGAGGAGACGATTAGGACTGCCGACTGGATCGTGGATATTGGTCCCGGAGCAGGAGAGCACGGCGGAGAGGTTGTTGTTTCCGGCGACTACCAGGCTTTGATTTCTTCCAAGAGATCAATCACGGGTGATTACATCTCAGGACGGAAAGAGATTCCTCTGCCAGCAACTCGGCGCAAAGTTGATTCAAAGAGAACTCTCGTCGTCAAGGAAGCGAAAGCCAACAATCTCAGAGGTATCGACGTAACATTTCCCTTAGGACTTTTCGTAGCAGTCACTGGCGTCAGCGGCTCAGGCAAGTCGACGTTGGTCAACGACATCCTCTATTCGGTACTCGCAAACAAACTCAATGGGGCACGTATTGTGCCGGGTCGGCATCGCACTATCTCTGGATTGGAACATCTCGACAAGGTCGTGCATGTGGATCAATCACCGATAGGTCGTACTCCACGATCGAATCCAGCAACTTACACGGGCGTCTTCGACAAGATTCGAGCACTCTTTGCTGAGACGACGGAAGCGAAGATTCGCGGCTATCAACAAGGAAGATTCTCATTCAACGTCAAGGGTGGGCGTTGCGAGAATTGTGCTGGTGACGGCACCATAACTATCGAAATGAACTTCCTGCCGGATGTCTATGTTCCGTGCGAAGTTTGTCATGGCGCCCGATATAACCGTGAGACGCTAGAAGTCCATTACAAGGGCAAGACAATCGCGGAAGTTCTTGATATGCCGATTGAAAAAGCTGCGGAGTTCTTTGAAAGCATCCCAGCAATCCATCGGTACCTGAAGACTCTATGTGATGTCGGGCTCGGATACGTCCGACTCGGTCAATCCGCGCCAACGCTCTCAGGTGGTGAAGCACAGCGCGTAAAACTAGCCACAGAACTGCAGCGACGCTCAACGGGTCGCACGATTTATGTCCTTGATGAGCCAACAACGGGCCTGCATTTTGAAGACGTAAGAAAACTCCTTCTCGTGCTTTCCCGATTGGTGGAGACTGGCAATTCTGTCGTAGTGATCGAACATAATCTCGATGTCATCAAATCTGCGGATTGGGTAATCGATCTCGGACCAGGCGGAGGATCTTCGGGAGGCTCAGTTGTCGCCGAAGGTACGCCTGAAGCAGTTGCCAAGGTGAAAGGGAGTTACACGGGAAGCTTCCTTGCCGAAATTCTCGCGAAGAAGTAATCGCGTGGCCGCTATATGACAGACCCGCAAAGTTATCGACCTGCTGGCGTTCCCGAGGAACCGGGCGTCTATAGATTCTTCGACGAGCAAGATCGAGTCATATACGTCGGCAAGGCACGGTCCTTGAGAAACCGGCTTAATTCTTACTTTCAGAAGAATGTGACCGAGAAGACCAGAAGAATGGTCGAGACCGCGGTTCGAGTCGATTGGACCGTCGTTCAAAGCGAGGTTGAAGCGCTACAGCTTGAGTTCAGTTGGATCAAATCCGAATCGCCCCGATTCAATGTGGAGTTTCGAGATGATAAGTCATATCCATATCTAGCGATTGCACTCGATGAAGAGTTCCCGCGGATCTACATCACGCGATCAGAGAAACAGGAGGGAGTACGTCGGTTTGGCCCCTTCACTCACGCCTGGGCCTTGCGCAATACCTTTGATGTGATCCAGCGTGCATTTCCAGTACGTAGTTGTAGTAGAGCAAATTTCCAAAAGGCAAAGCGCACGAAGCGACAGTGCCTTCTCGGTGACATCGGAAAATGCTCCGCTCCGTGCGTCGGACGTATCAGCAAGGGTGATCATGATGCTCTTGTTTCTGGAGTGATCGATTTTCTGGAGAAGGGTGATGATGAAGTCCTGGCTCGTCTAGCGCAAGAGATGGACGAAGCATCGGCACGTGAAGAATTTGAACGGGCAGCAACGATTCGCGATCGCATTTCATCCATCACGAAGGCTCAAGAATCCACTGATGCAGCATGGTCGGAAACCTTGACTTCCGATGTTTTCGCTCGTCACGATGATCTGACTCACTCTGCCATCTCATGGTTCACAGTTCGAGAGGGCCGCATTCTTGGATCACGCTCCTGGGTTCTTGATATGAAGTCGATTCCTGAGGACGCATCGATCATGGCAATCGCACTGCAGCGCCATTATGAAACCGGGGTTGAGATACCGCAGGAAATCCTGCTATCCGATGGCGAGGACTTAGAACCTCTCTCGATCGTTTTATCTCAATTAGCCGGAAGGACAGTTGAAGTGAAGGTGCCGCAGCGAGGTGAGAAACTCGAACTCATCGCTATGGCGAAACGGAGTGCGCATTACGCTTTGGTGCAATTTCTCTCGAAACGATCCAACGATACGGCTGTTACTGGAAACGCCCTCGAAGAGATTGCAGCCGAACTGGACTTGTCGGAGATCCCGCTACGCATTGAGTGTTTTGATATCTCTAATATCCAGGGCACCACGATCGTCGCGTCGATGGTGGTCTTCGAAGATGGCCAACCGCGAAAGAGTGAATATCGAAGATTCTCAATCACTGATCCCTCGATCAAAGATGATTTCTCGTCGATGGCCCACGTCATCACCCGGCGATTCAAGCGCTACCTCTTGGAACGAGAGATTGACCTCACCGAAGTAGATATCTCCGGAGGGAAGCGACCAAAATTCGCCTACCCACCACAACTCGTGGTGATTGATGGTGGAAAAGGTCAGGTAAATGCGGCCTGGCAAGCACTCTCCTCGCTAGGTATATCGGGTATCGCGATGGTTGGTCTCGCGAAGCGCTTAGAGGAGGTTTACCTTCCAGAACGCAGCGAACCCATCATCTTTCCTCGTCACAGCGAGGGTCTTTATCTTCTGCAACGCATTCGCGATGAAGCACATAGGTTCGCCATCACTTTCCACCGAAGTAAGCGTTCCAAGTTGATGCTCGACTCACTGCTCGATGAGATACCAGCGCTAGGCGAAGTGCGCAGATCTGCCCTTCTTGAGCACTTCGGATCCGTCGCGGCACTTCGCAGAGCGTCCTTAGAGGAAATCTCAAAGGTGCCCGGAATCGGCCCTCGGATTGCTGGTTTGATCTTCGACCATCTCGGAAGTTTCTCCCATGAAATGATCGATACCGCTACCGGCGAGATCCTTTTGGTTGCGCAGGGCGATGAAGAAGAAGCGCAAGAGCAGTAGAGTGCGAACCATCATGAAGGAACGGGAATTGCTCGTCATATCGGGAATGAGTGGAGCGGGTAAGTCATCCGTTGCCAATGCCCTTGAAGATGCTGGATGGTACGTGGTCGACAACCTGCCGCCAGGTCTTATTTCGTCGCTCTTTGCCATGACGGAGCAGACGGTTCGTACCATCGCCGTTGTTATCGATGTGCGTGGTCGCGAACACTTTGACGACTTGAATCGTTCGCTCTCCGAGCTCAGAGCACAGGGGATATCTACTCGGATCCTTTTCGTAGACGCTTCAGATGACTCCTTAGTCCGGCGATTCGAAGCCACGAAACGCCCTCATCCACTCCAGGCAACTGATCGTGTCCTTGACGGAATCAATCGGGAACGCGAGAAGCTACGTGAGATCCGCACCAACTCTGACATCATCGTTGATACGAGTGAAATGAATATCCATCAGCTGGAGCGCAGGATCGACCAACTCTTCGAGCACGAAGGAAGAGTCGATCTACAGATGAATCTCATTTCCTTCGGCTACAAATACGGACTCCCCGTCGATGCCGATCTAGTCCTTGATTGTCGTTTTATCTCGAATCCGCATTGGGACCCTGCGCTACGTCCCCTCAACGGGATGGATACTGCAGTATCAGAGCGGGTATTAAGTAGCGAGGGAGTAGAAGAGTTCCTCACCAGAACCATGGAGCTTATTGCTTCGATCACACCAGGATTTATCAGAGAAGGTAAGAAATTCGTTACGGTCGGAATTGGATGTACAGGTGGAAAGCATCGCTCGGTTGCGATCACCGAAGAGTTGAACCGAAGATTGCGCAACAATCATAACCTCAATGCTGATTTCTCCTTACTAATTCAATCTTCACATCGTGATGTGAGTCGTGACCTCTGACGTGAAACTCAAAGTTACAGCATTGGGTGGCGGACATGGCCTCGCTGCGAATCTCAAGGCACTTCGACTCTGCGATCTCGATATCACAGCGATCGTCACTGTCGCAGATAACGGCGGTTCCTCCGGGCGATTACGTAAGGAATTTGATTCGTTGCCCCCAGGGGATTTGCGTATGGCGTTGGCGGCCCTCTGCGGAGCCGATGCATGGGGAGAGAGTTGGGCAGAGATTCTGCAGTACCGCTTCACATCTGAGGGAGAGATGAACGGGCATGCGCTCGGCAACCTGCTACTTACCGCTCTCTGGGATCGAGAGTTAGATCCAGTGAAAGGTTTAGATCGAGTAGGGGAGCTTCTGAAAGTCGTTGGCAGAGTCTTGCCTATGTCACTCGAACCGTTGGAGATTGAAGCGGATTTTGCGGATGGGAAGCGAATTACTGGACAAGTTGAAGTTGGAAATCATCGTGGTGATCTGATCGATATACGGATCAAGCCAGAACATCCTCGCCCCACGCCTGAAGCGGTAGCAGCGATTGCTTCGGCTGATTGGATCACAGTCGGCCCGGGTTCCTGGTTTTCAAGTGTGATGCCACACCTTTTGGTGAAAGATCAACTGGACTCCATCATTCAATCGCCGGCGAAAAAACTGGTCCTTCTCAATCTTGATGATCCAGCGGGCGACGAACTAGCCGGAACATCACCCATGCATCATCTTGATGTCCTGAAACGATTCGCTCCAGAACTGAAATTCGATGTGATCTTGGGCGATATCTCGCTAGCACGGTATGGAAATGCCTTGGTGGAAAAGGCAGAAGAGATGGGTGGAACCCTTCAAATGTGGGATTTAGCACAATCAGAGGCGAGAAATTATCACGATGCCGAGAAATTGAGTCTCGCTTTCCGCCACATTTTCGATGGCGAGCGTGTTAGATAACGCCCATGGCTATGACTTCGTCTGTTAAGGATGAACTCAGTCGAGTTGCGATCAACAAACCGTGTTGCCGCAAGGCTGAGGTCTCTGCAATCCTTCGATTTGCCGGAGGACTTCACATCAACTCTGGTCGGATTGCAGTGGAAGTCGAATTGGATACTGCGCAAGCTGCGCGACGATTGCGCAAGGACATTGCCGAGATTTATGGCCATGAATCGGATGTTGCAATCATCAGTGCGGGCGGCCTTCGCAAAGGAAATCGCTATCTGGTCCGCGTCCTTGCAGATGGCGAAGCTTTGGCGCGACAGACAGGGCTCATTGACTCACAAAATCGCCCTATTCGTGGATTACCGCCACAGATCGTCTCAGCGGCGATATGCGATGCTGAAGCAGCATGGCGGGGCGCATTCGTTGCGCATGGTTCACTGACTGAACCCGGCCGGTCGTCCGCACTGGAAATTACATGCCCTGGCCCCGAAGCCGCACTTGCTCTCGTTGGTTCAGCACGCCGACTGGGGATTTCGGCAAAAGCTCGCGAAGTACGCGGCGTAGATCGAGTTGTGATTCGCGATGGTGATGCCATCGGCGCGCTCCTCACTCGGATAGGAGCGCATGAAAGCGTGCTCGCCTGGGAAGAGCGAAGAATGCGTCGCGAAGTTAGAGCAACAGCAAATCGTCTCGCCAATTTCGATGATGCAAATCTTCGCCGCTCTGCTCGTGCTGCGGTTGCCGCTTCTGCACGAGTGCAGAGAGCTATGGAGATTCTTGGAGATGAGATTCCTGATCACTTACGTGAAGCAGGGGAGTTGCGCATCAAACATGGCCAGGCGAGCTTGGAAGAGTTGGGATCGCTCGCGGTTCCTGCGATGACGAAAGACGCAGTCGCTGGTCGCATTCGCAGGCTTCTGGCCATGGCTGATAAACGAGCCTCAGAGTTGGGAATCCCGGATACTGAAAGCTCGATTTCACCTGAAATGCTCAACTAGCCGTCATTGATAGACTGCGCACAGGAACCACGGTGCTGTGGCTAGCGATTCTTTCGACCTTGAGCCTTTGAGAAGTACCTTCGGAAGACGCGTCGATCTCAACAAATGACGGGAATAGAAATGATCAAAGTAGGTATCAACGGATTCGGACGTATTGGGCGCAACTTCTTTCGTGCGGCCCTGAAGCAGAACGCAGATTTTCAGATTGTGGCAGTCAATGACCTGACTGACAATGCAACGCTCGCTCACCTTCTCAAATATGACTCGATCCTCGGTCGCCTTGGCCTTCCCGTGACTTACACCGATGATTCCATCACAGTTGGTGGAAAGACTTTCAAAGTCTTCGCCGAGAAGGATCCAGCAGCGATCGCTTGGGGTGACGTCGATATCGTCGTTGAATCAACTGGTCGGTTCACCAAGGCTGCTGACGCCAAAAAGCACTTAGATGCCGGCGCAAAGAAAGTCATCATCTCGGCACCCGCAACGGATGAAGACATCACAATCGTGCTCGGCGTCAATGAGAAATCGTATGACCCCGCTAAGCATCACATTATTTCCAATGCCTCTTGCACTACCAACTGTCTCGCTCCGATGGCCAAGGTCATCCACGAGAAATTCGGTATCAATCGTGGCTTTATGACCACAGTTCATGCGTATACGAACGATCAGGTAATCCTCGATTTCCCGCATAAGGATTTGCGCCGAGCCCGTGCCGCTGCAACAAACATCATCCCCACCTCGACGGGCGCTGCTAAGGCAATCGGTCTAGTCATGCCAGAGCTGAAAGGCAAGCTCGACGGGTATGCGCTCCGAGTTCCTGTCCCAACCGGGTCTATCACTGACCTGACCATCGAATTAGCTAAGGAGACGACCGCGGCAGAGATCAATGCTGCGATCAAGGAAGCTGCAGCGGGAGAGTTGAAAGGGATTCTTTATTACACGGAGGATCCAATCGTCTCTAGCGATATCGTCACCGATCCACATTCCTGCATCTTCGATGGTGGAGTTACCAAGGTCATCGGAAATACGGCCAAGGTTGCCGGTTGGTATGACAACGAATGGGGCTATTCGAATCGTCTCGTCGATTTGATTACCTACGTCGGCAAAAGTCTCTGATCAGACCATAAATGGCTCTCAAGACGATTGATCAGTTCGACCTCAAGGGAAAACGGGTCATCCTGCGCGCGGACCTCAACGTTCCGATCAAAGAGGGAAGAATCACAGATGATGGCCGTATCCGTGCCTCATTGCCCACTCTCGAGAAGCTATTAGCAGTTGGTGCATCAGTCGTTGTCATTGCTCACTTGGGACGTCCGAAAGGCGAGCGAAAACCAGAGCTATCGCTGCAGCCGGTTGCTCATCGTCTTGGTGAACTTTTGGGTAGAGAAGTGCTCTTTCTATCCGACATCGAGGCAGAACTTCCCGTGGATTTTGCGGCAAAAGGTGGGCTGGCTCTTCTCGAAAACATTCGATACGAGGCGGCAGAGACAAGTAAGAACGATGAAGAACGAAGTGATCTCGCAAGGAAGCTCGCGCGTTTTGGCGAGTTCTACGTAGGCGATGGTTTTGGAGCGGTTCATCGCAAACATGCTTCCGTCTTCGAGTTGGCCCAGATACTTCCTCATGCCATGGGTTATCTCGTGGATAGTGAAGTCAGAGTTCTAGAGACTCTCAATGGATCCCCTCAACGACCATACGCAGTGGTTCTCGGTGGAGCGAAAGTTTCCGACAAGATCGCAGTCATTACAAATCTCATCGAGAAAGTTGATCTTCTGATCATTGGTGGTGGGATGCTTTTCACTTTCCTTGCTGCGCAAGGAAAGTCCGTCGGTAAATCTCTTCTTGAGATGGATCAAATCGAAACGGTCAATGCAATATTGGCAAGAGCACATGAGCGTGGTGTCAATCTCCTCCTTCCGGTTGATGTGAAGGTCGCCACTGAGTTTAAGGACATGCACGGTGATGTGGTTGCTGTCGATGCGATCGGCAATGATGAGATGGGCCTTGATATCGGACCGGAAACGGCTGCTCTTTATGCAAGTGCTCTTTCGTCGGCGCGAACTGTCTTTTGGAATGGACCTATGGGAGTCTTCGAATTCTCGAATTTCCAGGAAGGAACACGCGCCGTTGCTCACGCATTGACTGAGATCGATGGGATGACAGTTGTCGGTGGTGGAGATAGCGCCGCGGCGATTCGTGCGTTGGGATTCAAAGACGATCAATTTGGTTACATCTCAACCGGAGGTGGAGCGAGTTTGGAATATCTCGAAGGGAAGGAACTCCCTGGATTGGTGGCTTTACGATGAGTAAGAACGAGAAAATGACTTCAGAGGCGATCGATTTGGAGGAAAAGAAGCCGTTGATCGCCGGTAATTGGAAGATGAACCTCAATCATCTCGAGGCCATTGCGGTGACCCAAAAACTCGCATACTCACTTGAGGATAGGGATTTCGAGAAAGTCGAAATTGCGATCTTCCCACCTTTTACCGATTTGAGGTCTGTGCAAACCTTGGTCGACGGCGATCGTCTCAAACTCAGTTATGGAGCCCAAGACCTATCACCAGAAAAGAGTGGCGCCTTCACAGGTGACATCTCAGCTAGCATGCTTGAGAAATTGGGTTGTTCCTATGTGATTGTGGGACATTCTGAGCGTCGTGCGATCCACCAGGAAAGTGACGAGTTGATCAATAGAAAGTTGCGCGCTGCGACAGGCGCCGGTATCTCTCCCATCCTCTGCGTCGGCGAAGAGCTTGCGATACGGGAGGAGGGAAGACAGATCGAGCATGTCATCTCCCAACTGCGCGCCGCACTCAAAGGAATTCACAAACCCGATATCAAGAAGATGGTCTTCGCCTACGAACCTGTATGGGCCATCGGCACTGGCCTTACTGCGACGCCAGAAGATGCTGAGGAGGTTTGTGCGGCTATCCGTAAGGAGCTTCGCAAGATTGGTTCGGATGAGATCGCAGAAAACGCGAGGATCCTCTATGGCGGCTCAGTTAAATCCGCAAATATCGTCGAAATCATGCGACAACCGAATGTTGATGGCGCCTTGGTAGGCGGCGCAAGCCTGGAACCCGAGGAATTTGCTCGAATTGCGAAGTTCCACCGCGTCCTATAGCGGACTGATAGAATTTCGACTCTTATCGGGTCGAAAATTCATGAAATCGGCCATCCACTCCTGAAGGGAAGAGTCACGTGATCATCGCGCTTTCAGTGGCACTCATCTTGATCAGTGTGCTCATGATCGTTCTGGTCTTGTTGCATAAGGGCAAGGGAAGTGGTCTCTCTGATCTCTTTGGTGGGGGTGTTTCCTCAACCTATGGGGGTTCATCAGTAGTCGAGAAGAATCTCGATCGCATCACGATCGTTGCTGGTGGACTTTGGTTCACATTGATTGTTGCACTTGGACTTGTACTCAAATAAGAATTTAGGAAAGGGATAGCTCATGGCGGGTGGAAGTGCGATCCGTGGTTCACGCGTTGGCGCGGGACCAATGGGAGAGGCCGAGCGCGGCGAAGCTATTGCTCGATTCAGAATTTCTTACTGGTGCCTTAATGGTCATGAAACTCGACCTTCTTTTGCAGATGACGGCACAGTAGATATTCCAGCAGAGTGGGATTGCCCGCGATGTGGTTTTCCGGCTGGCCAGGATAAGAACAATCCTCCTTCACCGAGCAAGAATGAGCCTTATAAGACTCACCTCGCTTACGTAAAAGAGCGTCGCACTGAGGCAGAGGCCAAGAAGATTCTTGAAGATGCGCTTAAGCGCCTTCGAGGGGATGACGAAGAGTAAAACGTCTAAGCAAAGAGTTTTAGTAACGTCTCGATTCCTTTTTTGGAATCATCCAAGTGGACTCGAATGACTGGGCTTCCTGATTCGAGGAGTGCTACTCGGTCACCTTCGGCTTGAGCATGAATCAGATTTTCGAAGCCGAAAGGCCGACCAGGAATAGCAAGATCACGACTGGCTTTAGATGTGATCGACAAGAAGAGACCGGATTTCGGTCCACCCTTGTGGAATTGACCCGTCGAATGTAGAAACCTTGGGCCCCAGCCAAAAGCCACTGGTTTTTTAAATTTCCGCTCCAAAATTTCTCGCAATGCAAAAATGCCGGCATCTTCCCTTGGATCTAGATAGGCGCAGAGCGCCAGATATTCTCGATCCGAGATCTCTGATTCCACAATTGAGGAAAGGCTCTCGAAAGGAATGGCATCTGCCGCGGGATTGAGTGACGCAATCGAATCAAGTGCCTCTGACGTTTTGCTCTTGGTCGCCTGCACATCCGGTTGATCAAATGGATCTACATTCAAAAGGTAGCCCAGAAGAGCGGTCGCCCACTCCCAAAGGATGAACTGTGCACCTAATGGTGCCTTGAAAGAGTTTGAGAAATCGATGATTGGATGCGAAGTGTGAGCGCTGCTACTTCCGAGTGAGATAGGAAGTAAACCAACGCCTGCTTTTCCGGTGGATTCTGCAACAAGCTGTTCGATCCAGTCCCCGAGGCCCGGTACTTGGCTGCCGTGATCCTTGATGTAGAGATAGCGATCTGCGGACATATAAGTTGCCAGTTTCGCCGCCGGAAGATGGATCTCTGCCGCCATTTCAGCAGCATCATCAAGCAATAGAGATGGATCGATACCAATCAAGGCAGTAGGTACCAAGCCAAATGCCGAGAGAGCCGAGAATCTACCCCCCACGTTGGGATCGCCTGTAACAACCTGCCAAGAATTCTCACGAGCTAGCTTCTCAAGTGGAGAACCGGGATCGGTAATGACGATGATGTGGCTCTCTTCAGTACAGCTTTGTCTGTGAAGCTCTTCTCTGATGACTGCCAGATGGGACATGGTTTCAATCGTGGTGCCTGATTTCGAACTTATAACAAAGATGGTCTTCGCGAGGTTCTGCTCCACGATGGAGCGAACTTGATCGGGATGTGTTGAATCAAGAATGACCAATTCTCGATCGGCTTGCCGGGAATATGTCTTGGCAATGACTTCCGGCGCGAGAGAACTTCCTCCCATTCCGGATAAGACGACTCTTTCAAAGGCTTCGTCTCGCATTCGCGCGGTCATGGCATCAAGAAGAGGTAGGAGAGCACGTGATTTCTCGGGCAACGTTACCCAGCCAAGTCGAATCGCAGCCTCTGTGCCTTCGCCCCATATCGAAAAATCACTTTTCGCAAGACGATGTGAGATGTCAATCAAACTCGGATCGACCGATAAGGATTCAACATGGCCTGGTAGCGTGAACTTCATAGTGAGATGAGTTCCCTTACCTGGTTGTGCAATCCAACCCAAGGTGTCACAAATTTCGAAAGCCCCTCTTCTTCTAGAAGTTCACCAACTTCATTTATCTCAATTCCGAGGGTTGCGAGTTCTTCCATGTGGGATCGCGATTGTTCAAATTCGATTGAATTCTCGTAAAGCGCTTGAGGGAGATTCTCGATCCGTGATGAAGCGACGAGAGTATTTTCTGGCATCGTATTGACTGAATTTGGTGTAAGTAGACGGTCAACGTAGAGGGTTGGTGAGTACTGCGGATCCTTGACTCCTGTCGAAGCCCACAATGGGCGTTGTAAGTTCGCGCCACGCTCTAGAAGTGCCAGCCATCGCTCACTTCGAATGGATGCGAGGAAAGTGGAGTACGCATTAAGTGCATTGGCAACCCCAGCCCGACCTCGCAGCCTGCGATATGAATGATCGTCGACAGTAAGACTCAGCCTTTTGTCGATTTCGGTATCGATTCGGCTGACAAAGAATGAGGCAACCGAATGGATCGAGTCGAGCGCGGCACCTCGGGCAACTCTTTTCTCAAGTCCTGTGAAATATGCGTCGATGACCTCTTCGTACCGTTGTGGCGTAAAGATCAGCGTGACGTTCACGCTAATTCCACGATCGGTTAGCTCAGTAATTGCGCCAAGGCCCTCACGAGTCGCGGGAACTTTGATCAGGAGATTCTCTTTTGCAATCTCATCCCAGAGCGATAGCCCCTGTGAAACGGTCTGCGCAGTATCGCGAGCAAGTTCAGGGTCCACTTCGATCGAGACCCGACCATCCTTGCCCTGGGAGATTTGAAAGGTGCTTTTAAGGATGTCGCAAGCCGCTTTGACATCGTCTGTTGTCAACCTTCGAACAATGTCGAACTCGTCGTATCCTTCACGGGCTAGTTCCATGATGTCTTCACGATAAAGATCTGATCCAGATATCGCCGCAGAAAAGATCGCAGGATTAGTCGTCACTCCAACCACATGCATCCTCTCGATCATTTCGGCAAGTTGCCCATTGAGTCGCTCGCGAGAGAGATCATCAAGCCAGATAGAGACTCCAGACTGCGAGATATGCGCCAGGGAGCGAGACACGTTATGACCCTCTGATGACTTCTTTGACCGCATCTTTGATTCGATCGGTTGTGAAACCAAAATGAGCAAAAAGCTCCGGTGCACTAGCGGATGCGCCGAATCCCTCCATCGAGATCGCTTTACCCCGATCACCGATCCATTCTCGCCAGCCCTGGCTGATACCTGCTTCGACAGAGACGCGCGCTGAGATCGTTGTTGGGAGGACTTTCTCTCGATACTCCACGCTTTGTTGAGCAAACCATTCGAAGGATGGCGCACTCACCACTCGTACCGGAATTCCTTCATCGCTGAGCTCGCGTGCTGCGCTCATAGCAATATGCACCTCAGAACCCGTTGCAATGATGATCGCTTGGGGATTCGAAGCATCTAGGGCTATGTAGGCGCCGCGAGGAACGCCATCGGCGACGAAATCTTGAGCAATGTCAAGAATTGGAAGATTTTGTCTTGAGAGCAAGATCGCGGCGGGTTGAGGAGATTCCAGCAATGTCTTCCAAACTGCGACAACTTCATTACCGTCTGCAGGTCGAATAACAGTGAGGTTAGGAATTGCTCGAAGCGCTGCAGCGTGTTCGACCGGTTGGTGCGTTGGTCCATCTTCGCCGAGTCCAATCGAGTCATGGGTGAAGATGAATGTGACGGGGAGATTCATCAATGCAGAGAGGCGAATGGAGCCGCGCATATAGTCACTGAAAACCAAGAATGTTCCGACATAAATCCTTGAAAGACCGTAGAGCGCGATTCCATTAGCAATCGCTCCCATGGCATGTTCGCGAATACCGAAATGAATGTTTCTGCCGAAAGGATCGGCAGTCGCAAAGGATGAGCCCGCAGGCAAGAAGGATTTAGCTTTGTGGATCATAGTGTTGTTACTTTCAGCGAGATCCGCACTTCCACCCCATATCTCTGGAATGGCGGATGCGATCGCTTGGATGACATCCCCTGAGGCTTTTCGTGTCGCGACCGAGCCCCCAACGTCAAACCGTGGAAGAGACTCGGCCCAGCGGCTTGGTAGTTCAGAAGACAGCAAACGATCCAAGAGTGCAGCGCGATCCGGCCACTTTTTCTTCCACTTCTCAAATTCGATGCGCCACTCAGATTCCCACTTTTCACCGTGAGTTGATAATTGACGGCTCTTGTTCAGTAGTGAGTCGGGGAAAGCGAAACTTGAATCCGGATCGAGCCCTAGCTCGATCTTCGTTGCGGCAACTTCTTGCTTTCCGAGTGCAGATCCATGTGATTTAGCGGTATTGCGTGCTGTGGGCGCTGGCCAGGCGATGACACTCTTCATTCGAATCAACACAGGGCGATCGGTGATGGCCAGAGCCGAGTCAATGGCACCATTGAGTTGAGTCAGATCGATGTCTCCATCGGATTTGGTGCCAACCTCGAACACTTCCCAGCCGTAGGCTCGATAGCGAGTGGAGACGTCCTCAGTGAACGACAAATGTGTATCGCCTTCAATCGAAATTCGATTATCGTCGTAGATGACTTTGAGATTGCCAAGGCGCTGCGTGCCAGCAAGAGATGACGCTTCGGCACTTACTCCTTCTTGCAAGTCACCATCAGAGGCGATGACCCAGATATTATGATCGAATAGCGATTCTGTTGGTGCACTCTCCGGATCAAGAAGGCCACGAACGAATCTTTGTGCCATGGCCATGCCCACCGCATTTGCAACTCCTTGGCCAAGTGGACCAGTTGTTGTCTCTACGCCCGCAGTATGGCCGAACTCTGGATGGCCGGGTGTTTTGGATCCCATCGTTCGAAAGGATTTGAGGTCTTCCATCTCTAGACCGAAGCCACCGAGAAAAAGTTGGGTGTAGAGGGTTATCGACGAATGGCCGCAGGAAAGTATGAATCTATCTCGAGCTATCCACTCTGGGTTCTTCGGATTATGTCGCATGACTTTCTGAAATAGCGTGTAAGCAACTGGTGCAAGTGCCATCGCCGTTCCTGGGTGACCATTGCCAACCTTTTCGACTGCATCCATCGCAAGAGCTCTACAGTGAGTGATGATCTGATCATCGAGAGAGGACCATTCTTTATCTCGTACTCTTTCGATCGGCACGCCAAGACCCCCTTGTTGATGGCCAGTTATGAAGTGATTCGGGCAGCTTTAGGGGAAGCTTCTTGAGAGATTACGGTACCGGTGATGTGGAAGTTCCAGAGGGAGAGCCACACCGAAACAGCTCCGAGGAGATGCAAGACCACGAGGAGCTCCGGTACACCGGTGAAATATTGGATATAGCCCAGTGCTCCCTGGGAGAGTGAGATCGCCGCTAGAAGTGTGATTTTGCGGATCAGGATTGTCCGTGAAGGCTCTCGCTCACCTAGCCGGAGAGCGATAAAGGTCGCTGCCATCAATCCAAGAAAAGCGATGACTAAGTCAGCATGAAGCCAAGCGACTACTCGGATATCGAAACCGAACCGTTCACTGGATTCATCGCCAGCATGTGGTCCTGTGCCAGTTACGACGCTACCCATCACGATGACGAAAAACCCGAGAATTGTGAGCGCACGAGAGAGTTGTCGAGTAAGACTTGCGGTTTCAAAGTTTCGAGGAAGTCTTCCGTACACCCTTTGCCTTAGCGAGAGTGCGCCCGAAATCAAGATAATGGAGAGGATGAGATGCGCTGCCACTGTAGTCGGATGAAGTCCGGTGAGGACGGTGATTCCACCAAGTACCGCCTGTGCAACGATTCCTAGAAATTGTCCTAAGGAGAGAAGTCGAATTCGACGATTCGGAATGAGTCGAAGTGAATAAAGCAAAGCACCTAGTGCCGCAAAACCTAGTACGAAGGTGATGAGTCGATTTCCGAATTCGATCCAAATATGAAATGGATCCTCGGATTGATCAGGACTCGGCGTATAGGAGCCTGGAGCACATTCGGGCCAAGTTGGGCACCCAAGCCCTGAGCCGGTAATACGAACGATTCCGCCAGTGATGACGATTGCGCACTGCAGGAAAAGGAGCAGAGTGAAGATTCGACGACCTGCGCCCACGCGCTCGAGATAACCGCTGGTCTCGGTCATGGCGATGGGTTCCCTTCTCTTCTCTCAACGATCAGGCAATGAGTGAAATTTAACTCCTGGTGAGCTTGGACGGGTCATTCTCAGGTGGCAGGGAGGCGCGATTTAGGTAACATTCCTGTTGTGAAAAACAATCAGCTCTCTGAGGAGCATCGAACCCGAGAAGTCGTGGCTCGGGCGATCCTCGAAGGAGGTCCCGCTACCGCGGTTGATCTCGCCGCGAAGCTGATGATCACACCTGCCGGGGTACGTCGACACCTTGATTCCTTGGTGGCGGATGGTGTTCTTGAAGCGCGGGAACCTCATCTTCGTAGCGCAGCGAGTCGAGGACGTGGTCGCCCGGCAAAAGTCTTTGTGATGACCGATCGCGGTCGCGAGCAATTCGAGCATTCCTATGATGATCTGGCCTTGATGGCGATCAAGTTCCTTTCCTCTGAGTCTGGCGAAGTGGCAGTCTCAGAGTTCGCTCGGTATCGAGCGGAAGATTTGGAGCGTCGTTCGATCGCTCGAATCGGTGGGGCAGGCAAGAGTAGAAGCGAGAAAATTTCATCTCTTTCCAAATTCCTGACTAAAGATGGATACGCATCCAGCGTGCATCGACAAGGGCTCGGACATGAACTTTGCCAACATCATTGTCCTATCGCTCACGTTGCAGCTCAGTACCCACAACTCTGTGAAGCCGAGACAGAGGCATTCGCGAATGCCCTCGGAACACATGTTCAGCGCTTAGCAACGATTGCTCACGGTGATGGGGTTTGCACCACTTTCATTCCCGATTTAGATCTAGTGAAACGAAAGAAAAATGAGAAGACAGACAAGAGAGCAGAAGGAAAGGTAGCCAAGCGATGACCCAGATTGCGCATCCCGAGCTCGAAGGGCTTGGAAAGTATGAATACGGTTGGTCCGACAAGGACGACAAAGGCGCAAACGCCGAGCGCGGTCTCAACGAACGCGTCGTTCGCGATATCTCTGCGAAGAAGAACGAGCCGCAATGGATGCTAGACCTGCGACTCAAGGGTCTTTCACTCTTCGATAAGAAGCCGATGCCTGATTGGGGTTCAGATCTTTCTGGTATCGATTTCGACAACATCAAGTACTTCGTACGTTCAACTGAGAAGCAAGCTCAATCATGGGAAGACCTTCCTGATGACATCAAGAACACATATGACCGCTTAGGTATCCCGGAGGCCGAGAAGAATCGTCTTATCGCGGGCGTTGCCGCTCAATATGAGTCAGAAGTTGTCTATCACTCGATTCGCGAAGACTTAGAGAAGCAAGGTGTTCTCTTCCTCGATACCGATACTGGCCTTAAGGAACACGAAGATATCTTCAAGGAGTACTTCGGATCGGTCATCCCAGTTGGGGATAACAAATTCGCGGCACTGAATACATCTGTCTGGTCAGGTGGCTCTTTCGTCTACGTACCTAAGGGTGTTCACGTTGATATTCCGCTGCAAGCCTATTTCCGAATCAACACCGAGAATATGGGGCAATTCGAGAGGACACTCATCATCGCTGATGAAGGTAGCTATGTGCACTATGTCGAAGGATGTACTGCTCCTGTCTATTCCTCCGATTCGCTTCACTCTGCGGTCGTTGAGATCATCGTCAAGAAGAATGCTCGAGTTCGTTATACGACGATTCAAAACTGGTCCAATAACGTCTATAACTTGGTGACCAAGCGAGCGACGTGTGCCGAAGGTGCCACTATGGAGTGGATCGACGGCAACATTGGTTCGAAAGTAACGATGAAGTATCCAGCAGTCTTCTTGATGGGACCTCACTCCAAGGGCGAGACTCTATCCATCGCCTTCGCCGGCGAAGGACAACATCAAGACGCGGGAGCCAAGATGGTCCATGCTGCGCCGTACACATCTTCGAGCATCATCTCGAAGTCGGTTGCACGCGGTGGTGGAAGAACCTCTTATCGTGGACTGCTTCAGGTGCAAGAGGGCGCACATCATTCAAAGAGCACTGTGAAATGTGATGCCTTGCTCGTGGACACCATCTCTCGCTCAGATACCTACCCTTATGTGGATGTGAGGGAAGATGACGTCACACTCGGCCATGAAGCAACGGTCTCTAAAGTGAGCGACGATCAACTTTTCTATCTGATGTCGCGGGGCATGGAAGAGGATGAAGCGATGGCGATGATCGTTCGTGGCTTCGTTGAACCAATTGCCCGCGAACTTCCTATGGAATATGCACTCGAACTCAATCGACTGATCGAACTTCAGATGGAAGGTGCCGTCGGCTAATGAGCATCCTGCAGACGAATTACCTCGAACCAACGGGGCGCGAGGAGCGGTGGAGATTCACTCCGCTAAAGCGGCTTGCTGGACTTCACTTAAAGGAGACGAAGGTCTCTTCGAACCTCTCGGTGGCTCTGAATGGCATCGCAGAGTCGGGATATACCTTGACGAAGAAGCCAGCTTCCGAATTGCCTGCCGTCTCCACTTCCGATGATGCAATCGTCGCTCGCGTACGTGAAAACGTGACCGAAGTTGGTTATCTTGAAATCGGCAAGGACCAAGAGATCGCAGAACCGATCATGCTTGGCCGTAGCAACCTTGGTTCGGCAGAAGTTTCAAGGACCGTTGTTCGGGCCAAGAGCCACTCTAAGGCGGTCGTGATCCTTGAAAGTCAGGGCAGCGCGCTGATCGGCGAAGAGATAGAGATTATCCTCGAGCCTGGAGCGAATCTCACCTTCATCGCTTTGCAGGAATGGGCTAGCGACACGGTTCATCTTGGACGGCATCATGCAATTGTTGGTCGGGATGCATCATTCACTTCGATTACCGTCTCTATTGGTGGGTCGTTAGTACGCCTTCTTCCATCCGTTGAATACGACGGCCCCGGAGGAAGTGCTGAGTTACAGGGCATCTACTTCGCGACCAATGGGCAACACTTAGAGCATCGCGTCTTCGTCGATCACAATGTCACCAACGCTAAATCCCGCGTCAATTACAAGGGCGCTCTAGCTGGCGCAGAGGCAAGAACGGTCTGGTTCGGAGATGTGTACATTCGTAAGAATGCTGAAGGCACCGATACCTACGAGATGAATAGAAATCTTTTACTGACGGATGGAGCTCGTGCAGATTCTGTCCCAAACCTCGAAATCGAAACTGGGGAGATCGTAGGTGCGGGTCACGCCTCCACCACTGGTCGATTCGAAGATGAACATCTCTTCTATCTTATGTCGCGAGGTATCAAAGAGGCAGATGCTCGCCGACTGGTCATACGTGGATTCTTTGCTGAGGTCATCACACAAATTCCCGTCGAGTCGATTCGAGAGCGTCTGTCGACGCGCATCGATGAGGAACTGGTGAGGTTGGGTCGATGATCGAACTTCAACTCGGTGATCTAGTCGAGAACTCTCCGAAACGAATAGAGGTAGATGGGAAGGATGTTTGCGTTGTTCGACAAGGCTCGGAGGTGTTCGCCATCGCAGACCTCTGTTCGCATGCGGAAGCATCGCTCTCAGAGGGAGATGTATCGCCCGGTCGGATCGAGTGTTGGTTGCATGGCGCAGAGTTTGACCTTCGTACCGGTGAGGCATTGACGCCACCAGCGAGTGCTCCTGTGAAGTCGTACACGGTGACGATTGATGGGGATCTCGTCAAGATTGGCGATTAACGAAGTTAGAGATTCATAGAAGAACAAAACAAAGAATTTCGAAGAAGAGAGCGAAAGGGAAGAGATGACCACATTAGTGATCAAGGACCTCAAGGTTGGTGTCGAGACTGATTCTGGCATGACCGAAATCTTGAAGGGAGTAGATCTCACCGTAAATTCCAAGGAGACCCATGCGATCATGGGACCAAATGGATCAGGTAAATCGACCCTTGCTTATTCGATTGCCGGACATCCGAAGTACACGATTCTCGGAGGCAGCGTCACACTCGATGGCGTCGACATTCTTGAGATGTCGGTCGATGAGAGAGCGCGAGCAGGTCTCTTCCTAGCAATGCAGTATCCCGTCGAGGTACCTGGAGTCTCGGTTGCAAATTTCCTTCGCACGGCAGCAACTGCCATTCGAGGTGAGGCGCCTAAGTTGCGCGAGTGGGTCTCGGAGATGAAGAGCGCGATGGCTTCTCTCAACATCGATCCAGCATTCGGAGAAAGAAGTGTCAATGAAGGTTTCTCAGGCGGAGAAAAGAAACGCCACGAGATCCTTCAGCTCGAACTCCTCAAGCCAAAGATCGCGATCCTGGATGAGACTGACTCAGGACTTGATATCGATGCGCTTCGCATCGTCTCGGAGGGTGTGAACCGAGTCAAGGAGACAAGTGATGTTGGCGTTCTTCTCATCACTCACTACACCCGAATCTTGCGATACATCAAGCCTGATTTCGTGCACGTCTTTGCGAAAGGTCGTATCGTTGAAGAAGGTGGCCCCGAGCTCGCAGAGCGCTTGGAAGAAAAGGGTTATGCCGATTACGTCAATGCGTAACCTGCTCCAAACATGGTTAAAGTAGAGATGTCGCAATGTCTATCGATGTAGCGAAGGTCAAAACGGATTTTCCGATCCTCAGCAGGACGGTTCGGAATTCGCGACCCCTGATCTATCTCGATAGCGCTGCGACTTCTCAAAAGCCGGAGTCAGTCATCGAAGCTGAATCCGATTTCTATCGTTTCCACAACGCCGCTGTGCATCGCGGTGCCCATCTTCTCGCGGAAGAGGCAACGGATGCCTATGAAGGTGCACGTGCGATTGTCGCTACCTTCATTGGTGCAGAGGTCGATGAGGTCATCTTCACCAAAAGTGCGACTGAATCAATCAACGCTCTTGCTTATTCGTTCGGAAATGCTCAGAAAGGAAGCCTTCTCGCAATTGGAGAGGGCGATTCGATAGTCGTTTCCGAGTTGGAACATCACGCCAATCTCATTCCCTGGCAAGAACTGGCGCGACGAACTGGAGCAACGTTACGTTGGCTTAACGTCACAAATGAAGGTCGAATTGACCTCAAAGACATAGATCGCGTCATTGATGCATCGACCAAGATCGTCGCTGTCACCCATCAATCAAACGTCACGGGAGCGGTGACAGATCTCGATCCGATCGTTACGGCTGCTCGTGCCCATGACGCGCTTTTAATCTTGGATGCTTGTCAATCAGCTCCGCATTTCGCGATTAACGTCAAAGAATTAGGAGTGGACTTCCTTGCATTCTCGGGCCACAAGATGGTCGGACCCACGGGGGTCGGGATCCTCTGGGGTCGATCAGAATTATTGGAAGAGATGCCGCCGTTTCTCTATGGGGGGTCTATGGTCACTTCAGTCTCTATGACTGGAGCGACCTATGCGGCACCGCCAAAGCGTTTTGAAGCAGGTGTGCCGAACATGGCGCAAGCAGTTGGCCTTGGTGCCGCAATCAACTACTTGACTGCCATTGGTATGGAGAAGATTCACGATCATGAAACTGCACTCACAAAGAAGGCATTGGAGGGCCTTGCCCAGATTGAAGGTCTTCGCGTTATAGGTCCTACGAATACGGATATGCGTGGCGGTGTCATCTCCTTCACTCTTGAAGGACTTCATCCTCATGATGTTGGTCAAGGTCTCGATGATCTGGGAATTGCTGTGAGGACAGGCCATCATTGCGCCTGGCCATTGATGAAGAAGATGGCAGTCAATGCGACGACGAGAGCCAGTTTCTATCTCTATAACGATTCCAACGATGTTGATGCGCTCATCGAAGGTGTAGGCAAGGTTCAGAGTTTCTTTAGCGGCAAAGGTGTCGGACGATGAATCTCGAGTCTTTGTATCAGGAGCTGATCCTTGATCACTATAAGAATCCCCTCAATAAGGGTCTCGCAACCAACCCAGAAATTTCCGTACATCACGTCAATCCGTCATGCGGCGATGAAATTGATCTCAACCTTCGAACTTCTTCTGATCGGATCGATTCAGTTACTTGGGATGGCGTCGGATGTTCTATTTCACAAGCGTCAACGTCCGTGATGAGCGATCTCGTTACAGGCAAGTCTTTCCATGATGTGAGCGAATTGATCGATAGCTTCACGGAATTGATGCAGAGCAAGGGGAGCGAGTCGGGAGATGAGGCACTCTTGGGAGATGCAGTTGCTTTTGCCGGAGTATCCAAATATCCGGCACGCATCAAATGTGCGTTGTTGGGGTGGATGGCTTTCAAAGATGCATTAGTGCAGCTCGATCATTACCAGGGTAAGAATTCGTAACTCAAAGCGGGGATAGAATTCGTCCAACGAGGAGGGCAATATGGAAAAGAAGAGCGCGACCGTCGAGGATATCTCCGAGGCGATGAAAGATGTGATCGACCCTGAACTTGGCATCAATGTGGTCGATCTTGGCTTGATCTACGACATGACCATCGAAGACGATGATGTCGCCATTCTGGACATGACCCTTACCTCCGCTGCATGCCCGCTTCAAGATGTCATAGAGGATCAAACTCGCCAAGCTCTTGCGGAATTGGTCAATGATGTCCGTATCAATTGGGTTTGGATGCCACCCTGGGGCCCCAATCGCATCACCGATGATGGTCGAGAACAACTCCGTGCAATCGGATTTACAGTCTGACAATCAATCACCTACCGATGAAATCCATCCCCGGGATGAAGGGGAGCGATAAATGAGCATGCAAGCGATGTGGATGACGCATCGATCGATGACTGCGGATCAGTCGGTGAAAGATCAGAAGCTTCGTCCTGGAACAATCAAACGGATAGCAAGCTATGCAATTCCATATAAGAGCTGGTTGATTGCTTACTTGATCACAGTCGTGATCGATGCACTCCTCGTGATTGCGACTCCACTTCTGATCAAGCGGCTGATCGATGATGGAGTAGTTCCAGGTAATTCATCCTTGGTGACCTGGCTCGCGCTCTCGGTCGCGGTAATCGCTTTGTTAGACGCCATCTTCAACATGATAGGCAGGTGGTACTCGGCAAGGATCGGCGAAGGTCTGATCTTTGATCTTCGAACCCAAGTCTTTTCTCACGTGCAGCGACAGTCGATTGCCTTCTTCACGCGCACTCAAACTGGCGCACTCATTTCGCGAATCAATCAGGACGTCATCGGCGCCCAACAAGCATTTACAGCGACGTTGAGTGGAGTCATCAGCAATGTCTTGAGTTTGATCCTGGTGTTGATCACGATGCTCTTCCTTTCATGGCAGATCACCGTCATTTCTTTGATCTTGCTGCCCCTATTCCTAGCGCCGACAAAATGGGTCGGCAAGAAATTGCAAAGGTTGACCAAGGATTCCTTCAATCTCAATGCCGAGATGTCATCTTTGATGACAGAGAGATTCAATGTTTCCGGCGCACTTTTGGTCAAGCTCTACGGCAATGAAGATCTCGAATCTCAGGGCTTTAAAGAGAGAGCAAGGAAAGTAGCCGGCATAGGCATCTTGATCGCCCTCCTAAACAGATCTTTCTTCATCGCCCTCACCTCAATTGCTGCCATCGCTACTGCGATTGCCTACGGAGTCGGTGGTCACCTTGCGATCAATCAGAGCATCACTCTTGGAACACTATTAGCCATCACAACGCTCCTGGTCAGGCTTTATGGACCGCTTACCGCGCTCTCCAATGTTCGAGTTGATGTGATGACTGCTCTAGTCTCCTTTGAAAGAGTCTTCGAAGTTCTCGATCTCAAGCCCATGGTGGCAGAACCCGAAACTCCTAGTTCTCTCCCTCAAGGTGCGCTCTCGATTGAATTCGATCACGTTGGTTTTCGCTATCCCACTGCTGATGAGATCTCGCTCGCCTCTCTTGAGTCAGCAGCTCGCAGCGACCTTGTTGAATCCGGTCAAGTACTGCGCGATATATCCTTCATGATTACAGCCGGATCGATGACTGCAGTAGTGGGTCCATCTGGAGCGGGCAAGACAACGATCTCCTCTTTGATACCGCGTCTCTATGATGTGACCGAAGGTTCAATCAAAATTGGTGGCGTCGACCTTCGCAATATCTCGTTACAAGAACTGAGGGACTGCATTGGTATCGTCCCACAAGACCCTCATCTCTTCCACGAGACAATCGCAGCAAATTTACGATATGCCAAGAGTGATGCGACAGAGGAAGAATTACGGGCGGCGTGTGATGCGGCACAGATTCTTTCGCTCGTTGATTCGCTACCGCAAGGGTTTGACACGGTTGTCGGCGAGCGAGGACATCGTCTCTCTGGTGGCGAAAAACAAAGATTGGCGATAGCAAGAGTCCTACTCAAACGTCCGCAGATTGTGATCCTTGATGAAGCAACGGCACATCTCGATTCGGAGAACGAAAGATTGGTACATCGGGCACTTACCGCAGCTCTCACGGGTCGAACCAGCCTGGTGATTGCACATCGTCTCTCAACTGTGAAAGCGGCCGATCAAATCATCGTTCTCGCCGAAGGAAAGGTTGTCGAAAAGGGAAACCACGACGAACTACTCAAGGAAAAAGGTCTCTATTTCGAACTAGTTTCTAAGCAGCGTTTTGAGTAGATCGATCTTCTCGAGCTATCAAGATCCGGCCAAAGATGACCAGAGCACCGAAGAACCACCATTGAATTGCATAAGCAAGATGCGGACCGTCGCTCAATGAAGGTGGCGCTGTCGGCACATCAGGGGTGAAATCGCCACCGATCAAATCGAAATAGAAATCTTCGCTCGCAACGGCTGCCTCTTCATTCCATTTGCGCAATTCCGAACCACCCGTTCCGGTTGCGAAGAAGCTTCCTTTAATCTTGGCGTCAAGTGCGTCGGAGCGATATCGCGCAAGAAGTTGAACTCGACCCCTAGGAACTTCGACTATTTCAGGCGGAGTTGTGGCGGAAGCACCTGCCTTGACCCAACCTCTATCGATCCAAACTTGGCGCCCATCTTCCAACTTAAAAAGGGTGGCAACGCCATATCCATATTGATCCTCGTGATATCGATTTCGCATCAGGATCTCATGCTCCGGAAGAAAGGTGCCAGTAATCCGGAATTCTCGCCAAAGGAGGTCACGTTCTGAATCAAAGGCCACGTCCGCGAAATCGATCACTGAAAGATCGAAGTTTCGTTCAATCTCTTGGTTCTCGGCTTTTCGATCAAGTCCTCGATCCCACTGCCATTGCCCAGCAATGATGCAGAGCCCCAAGAGGGAGAAAGCGAGGAGCGTCAGCCCAAGATTTCGAAGTGGAGAGAAGAAAGAAGCGAATTTCATTAAGCGGAAGGTAATCCTCGCGAATCATCTAAACGTTTTGCTCGCCCGAAGATTGTCTCTCGTCCAGCATTTGCTACGACGACAGCGATGTAGGGAAGTGTTACAGCACCTAAGAGAGCAAACCAGCGATAAGGCGATGGAAGGATAACGGCGAGGATGAAGCAGGCGGTTCGAATCATCATGGAAGCGAAATATCGCTTCATTCGACCCGCTTGGTCCTCAGAGAGCGCGACGCCAGCGTCGGTGATGGCCTGCACTTCGACTTTCACTGGTTCGTCGCGCTTGGCCATCTGCCAAGGGTATGGTGGCGGTTGCGGCTGAGCGAGCCGAAGTACCTGAATTTCCTTCCCCAAGCACTATCGGTTACCCTCAGCGCAGGGGTCACCACCCCGGCATGAAGTGAGGTCGACAAGAACCTCCACCTGCATCGCCCAGGCGATCAGGTCAACAGTTCCATTGCCTTGCTTCCTGCCGTCTTCATAGAAAGGGAAGCAGCTATCTCTACTGAACCTCGCATCAACGATCGTATTCGCGTGCCACAAGTGCGTGTAATCGATTCCGATGGGACCCAGGTCGGAGTCATAACCATTGATTCCGCTCTTGCGATGGCAGAGGAAGCAGGGCTCGATCTCGTTGAGATTGCACCTGATGCCAATCCGCCGGTCTGCAAAGTCATGGACTTTGGCAAGTACAAGTATGAGATGGCGCAGAAGGCGCGTGAGGCTCGAGCGAATCAATCACATATCGTGGTCAAAGAGATCCGATTGGGATTGAAGATTGAGGCACATGACTATGAGACGAAGAAGAACCAAGTGCTGAAGTTCCTTGGTGCTGGAGACAAAGTGAAGGCAACGGTCCAATTCAAGGGTCGCGAGCAGACTCGCCCCGAGATGGGATTCAAATTGCTACAACGTCTCTCTGAGGACGTTCAAGAAATTGGTTTCGTCGAATTTGCGCCGAAGCGAGAGGGTCGAAGTATGACCATGGTTCTCGCTCCCGTGAAGAAGAGTGGCAAGAAGTAGTTAACGAGATAAAGGGGTAGAGATGCCAAAGATGAAGACGCACAGCGGTGCAAAGAAGACCTTCAAGGTCACTGGTAAAGGTCGGATCAAGCACGAGCGTGCCGGAAAGCGTCACCTCCTTGAGGGAAAGTCCTCTCGTCGTACCCGCCGATTGGGTCAAGAGTCAGCGGCTAAAGATTTTGCTACCGGCCAGGCGAAGCGCCTGCTCGGAATGAAGTAGTCAGTTCAGGATCGCGAAGGAGAGTAAGAGATGGCACGAGTTAAGCGCGGTGTACATGCCGCCAAGAAGCGACGCACGATCCTGGAAAGAGCAAGTGGATATCGTGGACAGCGATCACGGTTATTCACGAAAGCCAAGGAACAGGTCACTCATTCTTTGGTCTATGCCTTCAACGATCGCAAAGATAAGAAGGGTGATTTCCGTCAACTTTGGATCACTCGTATCAATGCTGCGAGTCGTGCGAACGGAATCACCTACAACCGGTTCATTCAGGGTTTGAAAGCAGCAGGTGTTGAGGTCGATCGCCGAGTTCTCTCCGAGCTTGCAACGAACGATCCAAAGGCCTTCACTCAACTCGTCGAGATCGCCAAGCGAAACATCAAGTGATCACGAGTCTCACCTCGCCAAAGATCGCGCGAGTGAGACGTCTGCTTGAGACTCATTCGCCAAGCGATAGGACAGAACTAGGGGAGTTTGTCGTCGAGGGACTGCGAGCAGTCTCTGCAGTTGTGGAAGACGAAACGTCAGAAGTCGTCGAGATCTTTGCGACGGAAAAATGGCTCCCGAACTTCACTAGCGCCTCGCTGATCTCTGAAGAGGTTGCAGCCAAGGTCTCAGACACGATCACTCCGCAGGGTGTTTTCGCTGTCGTGAAGATTCCTCAGCGCAAGATTGATATCCGTGAATGCGGCGATGTTGCAATCTTCATGGAGCTTCAGGATCCGGGTAATGCCGGAACAGTGATCAGAAGTGCATTCGCATTTGGTGTGAATGCAGTGGTTCTTACTAAAGGCTCTGTCGATCCATATAGCTCTAAAGTAGTTCGATCTAGCGTTGGCGCGATCGTGTCGGTACCACTCGTAATCGGAGCCGAACTTGATGATTTGATTGTTTCCCTTCGGTCGAGCCACGAGATTCTCGCTTTCGATATGAGCGGAGCGGATATCCGAGGCTTCAAGAAGGGTCGCCCGGTTGCCATGATCTTCGGTAACGAAGCACGTGGGCTTCCTGCTTCGATCATCAACGATGCCGATATCGCCAAGGTGAAGATTCCTATGGTGGGCAATGTGGAGAGCCTAAATGTCGCAAGTGCCGCCACCATTGCGATGTTTGAAATATCCCAACCGGCGAACGAGTGAGAAAGTAGACTTACAAGGTGTCCGAGATCGTCGCTCGCATCGCTGAGGCTAAATCTCTTGCCATCGCTGCAATCAAGCAATCCCTGGATTTGGAATCCCTCAAGGAAATCAAAACAGTGCATATGGGGGATAAGGCGGAGATCTCAAAGATCAGTCAGTCAATGGGCTCGGTTCCTAATGACCAAAAAGCATCGGTGGGCAAGGCGCTAAGTCAAGCTCGTGATGAAGTCGCAAGGGAATTTGAACTCAAGCAAAGCGAGTTGGAAAGAATTCGTGACGAGCGGGTGATTGCTGAGGAACGCGTCGATGTCACGTTGGCAGCTTCTAGATTCGTGCGAGGTGGAATCCATCCGCTAACGCTTTTGGATCGCGAGATTGGTGAGATATTCACTCGTTTGGGATATCGAATCATGGAAGGTCCTGAGTTGGAGTCTGCTTGGCTCAACTTTGATGCTCTCAATATTCCTGCCGATCATCCCGCAAGAACCATGCAAGATACCTTCTTCATCGAACCGCTTGAAAGTAACTTGGTCTTAAGAACACACACCTCACCAACGCAGATTCGAACCATGCTCACCGAAGAGCCGCCAATCTATGTCATCTGCCCAGGGCGGACTTTTCGTGCCGATGAACTCGATGCCACCCACACGCCCGTCTTTAGCCAAGTCGAGGGCCTCGTCGTGGACGAGGGAATCACTATGGCTGATCTCAAGGGAACATTGGATCATTTTGCAAAATCGATCTTCGGCGCGGATGTAGTAACTCGTTTGCGTCCATCATTCTTTCCGTTCACAGAACCATCAGCCGAGGTGGATATCTTCTTCAATGGCCGATGGATTGAATGGGGTGGATGCGGAATGGTCAACCCTCGCGTTCTCGCAAATTGCGGAATCGATGTAGAGAGATATTCGGGATTTGCTTTCGGTATGGGTTTGGAAAGAACCTTGATGGTTCGCCATCAGATAACTGATATTCGTGACATCGTTGAAGGCGACGTACGTTTCACGAGGCGATTTGGAATGGGTGGTCGCTAATGCGCGCTCCACTTTCCTGGCTCAAGGAATTCGTTGCAATCCCTTCCGATATGCAAGCTGAAGCCATCTCCGATGCATTCATCCGAGTTGGCTTCGAAGTGGAAGAGATAATCCCTCTGGGTGGTGATGTGACCGGACCTTTGATCGTCGGGAAAGTGCAAGCCATAGAGGAATTAACTGGCCACAAGAAACCAATCCGATACGTGACCTTGGATTGCGCAGAGGGCAAGGAACGCTTCGTCATCTGTGGGGCGACAAACTTCGACGTCAATGACCTGGTTGTTGTTGCCATGCCCGGTGCGGTTTTGCCGGGGAATTTCTCGATCGCAAGTCGCGAAACCTACGGCAAGATCTCAGATGGAATGATCTGTTCTGCTCGTGAACTCGGAATGGGTGACGATCACTCTGGAATCATCGTTCTCGATCCGAGTCAGGCGACCATCGGTGAAGATGCAATGGAATTGCTGCAATTGCAGGATACGGTTTTCGATCTTTCGGTCAATCCCGACAGGGGTTATGCGTTATCTATCCGAGGCTTGGCAAGGGAACTTGCTGGTGCGCTCGATCTACCTTTCCTAGATCCCGCATCGCATCATGGTGAATTTGCTGATGCAGAAGGATCAGTCATCAATGCGAAGATCGAAGATGGAGCCGCGGAGATCTACTTGCGCTCCGTTACTGAAGTTGTTGTAGATAGCCCTACGCCTATCTGGATGAGACGTCGCATCGAAAAATGTGGCATGCGATCGATATCTCTTCCGGTCGATATCACCAATTACCTAATGCTTGAGCTTGGTCAACCACTCCATGCATTCGATACCTCTGAGATTTCAGGATCGGTGCAGGTGAGGAATGCCAAAGACGGCGAAGCGCTTAAGACTCTTGATGGGATAGAAAGAGATTTGCGGAATATTGATTTGGTCATCGCCGATGATAAGAAAGTGCTTGCTCTCGCCGGAACCATGGGGGGAGAAAAGGGAGAAGTAAGCGCTAAGACCACGCAGATCTCCATAGAAGCAGCGCATTTCTTTCCGGAGAGAATTGCAAAGAATGCTCGTCGGCATCGCTTATCTAGCGAAGCCTCGCGTCGGTTCGAACGTTTTGTTGATCCGCAGTTGCCGCGGATCGCCTCCGCTAGGGCCATCGAACTCTTGATTTCGCTGGCTGGGGCGAAGTATGTCGGCAGCTCCCATCACGGAGCAGAACCGAAAGTCGAAACAATTGACGTGGATCTCTCCGTTATCAACAAGCTCCTTGGTAGAGAATATTCAGCGGCAGAGATGGAGACTGCGTTACGCAGAATCGGTGCCACATGGACGATGGAGGGTTCGATCTTTCGGGTCCTGCAACCTTCGTGGCGTCCTGATCTCGTTGGCAATGCGGACTTTGCAGAGGAGATTGCTCGGATCCATGGCTATGAATTGATTCCGCTCCGACTCCCTATGGCGCGGAACAAACCCTATTCGTCTGAAAGAGATTACAGCGGCAGGATCCGGCGCCGAAGGCTGATCGCTGATTTCCTTGCTGCGCGAGGTTTCTCGGAAACGCAAAACTACCCCTTCACTTCTCAAGATTTCATCGATTCTCTCGGTTTCCAAGGGGCTCGGGCAAGAACATTCAAATTGGCGAATCCGCTGAGTGAAGAATTTCCAGTATTGCGTACCCACATCCTCCAAAGTCTTCTTCCGACTGCTGTACGCAATCACAATAGAGTGAATGGCAATGTTGCACTCTTTGAGATTGGAAGTGTTTTTCGCGCTCCGGAGTCGGCAGTTGCTACGCCAATGTTTGCCACAGGAACTAGGCCAAGCGAGAAATCAATAGAAGAGCTTTTCAAGTCAGTTCCTCAACAACCGATCATGGTTGCCGGTGTAGTGGCAGGCGAAATCGAAAGATCGGGTTGGTGGGGTCAAGGAAGGGCCGCCACATGGAGTGATGCGATCTCTCTGGCTGGCGAGATCATTTCGTTGTTGGGTTCGCGGTTCGAAGTTAGAAACTCTGATTTTGCACCTTGGCATCCAGGGCGATGTGCCGAACTTCTTGTTGACGGCGTTGCCATAGCGCATGCGGGTGAACTCCATCCTCGGGTAGTTGAACAACTAGGATTACCCAAGCGATCAGTTGCATTCGCTGTGTTGATCGATGCCATACCTACGGCAGAGATGGTGACGCCAGGAAAGTTGGCAGTCATGCCACCGGCTATCCAGGATGTGGCTCTCGTTGTAGACGCTGATATTGCGGCTGCAGAGGTCGAACGAGCTCTGGCTGAAGGTGCGGGTGATTTGCTCGAGAAGATCGAGCTCTTCGATAGATATGAAAAATTCGCGCCAGGGAAAATCTCCCTCGCTTTCACTTTGACATTCCGATCAATGGATCGCACTTTGACGGCCGAGGAGATTGCCGAGATTCGTAATCGAGCCATTAAGGAAGCCATGCGTGTCGTTGGGGCTGAGCTTAGAAGTTGAGTGAAACTCGGATGTATAAATATGCATATATTTGCATATTTATACAAACGTGATAGTTTGCAGCCATGCGTGTAGGCATCGTCGGAGCAAGTGGATATAGCGGAGGCGAGCTCCTTCGCTACCTTGCTGGGCATCCATTTTTCGAAGTTGATTTCATTGCGGCGGGGAGTAATGCGGGTCAACCGATTGATTCCGTTCACCCACATCTGAACCATTTGAGCGGACGTGATTTTGAATCCCTCTCTTTATCTAGGGCGAATGAGGTTGAGCTCCTCTTTATTGCATTGCCTCATGGCGAGTCATCAAAGATCGTCTCTCACTTGGATCCGCATGTGAAAGTAGTAGATCTCGGTGCAGATTTTCGATTACAAGAGAAGGGCGCTTGGGAAAGATATTACGGTGGTGAGTACGCGGGATCGTGGGTCTATGGATTACCAGAACTTCCATCGCAACGGGAGAAGATCTCACAAGCAACCCGGATAGCTAATCCAGGTTGTTATGCGACTGCCATCATCCTTGCAGCGGCCCCCATGGTTGCTGCTTCAGCAATAGAAAGTAGCGACATTACTGTCGTAGCTGCATCTGGTACGACTGGAGCAGGACGGAGCGCGAAGACCAATCTTCTTGCAAGCGAAGTGATGGGTGCGTTGACATCTTACAAATTTGGCGGGATACACCAACACACTCCAGAGATCGAGCAGGCGCTCTCATCTCTTGGGTCCAAGAGCTTGATCTCATTCACTCCCATTCTCGCCCCTATGCCTCGAGGAATTCTTGCGACGGTAACCGCGAAGACGAGCCTCAGATCGAACGAAGCTGTGATGGAGCTATTCACAGATTTCTATCGCGACGAAGAATTCGTACACGTTCTTGGCAAATCAATGCCAAAAACTAGCTCAGTGGTTGGAAGCAATAATCTTCAGATCAGCGTGGCCTTCGATGCACACACCTCAAGGTGGATCGCTTCCGCCGCAATAGACAACCTCGGAAAAGGTGCTGCTGGTCAAGCAATCCAGAATGCCAATCTCATGGCGGGTTTTCCAGAGAACAGCGGCCTATCGAATCCAGGTATCGGTTCATGATCGCCTTTCCTAAAGGTTTTCGTGGCGCGGCGATTGCGGCGGGTTTGAAAAGCTCTGGCGCACCCGATTTGGCATTGATCGTCAATGAGGGAAAAAGGAAATTGGGAGCAGCCGTATTCACTCGGAACAAGATCCAGGCTGCGCCAGTACTCTGGTCTCGACAAGTGGTTCAAGATGGAGAAGTTGCTGCCGTCTTACTCAACAGTGGCGGAGCGAATGCCTGCACTGGTAGTCAAGGATTTGCTGACACTCATAGGAGCGCTGAGCTTGTTGCAGAGTACCTTCAGATCTCAGCGTCCGATGTTGTCGTCTGCTCAACTGGAATGATCGGTGTTCCTCTCCCTATGAAGAAGATGGAAGATGGAATTTCGAAGGTTGTTCAACTCCTACAACCAGGAGAAGTCGAGCCGGTTGCTCGTGCGATCATGACGACCGACAGTGTCCCCAAGATGGCGAACTATCAAGGAGCAGGCTGGTCGGTCGTTGGAGTCGCAAAAGGTGCCGGAATGCTTGCACCATCACTTGCAACTATGTTGGTGGTGATCATGACTGATCTCTCTTTGGATGGTGAGACCTTGGATCTATCGCTAAGAAGTACGACCGAAAAGACATTCGATCGGATTGATTCCGATGGATGCATGTCCACCAATGACACAGTTCTTTTGATGTCGTCTGGCGAATCATCAAGCTCTCCCTCGCTTGATGAGTTCAACCGTGCTCTGACCGAAGTCTGTCAAAGACTCGCGTTGGATTTGATCTCCGATGCAGAAGGCCACACCAAAGTAGTTGAAATTGAGATCGCGGGAGCTGCATCTGAAGCAGACGCTCTGGAGGTTGGTCGGTCTGTAGCTCGGAATAATCTTCTTAAATGTGCGATCAACGGCGAAGACCCGAATTGGGGAAGAATTCTTGCAGCCATTGGCACGACCTCAGCACAATTCGATCCCTTGAATGTTGATGTATCCATCAATGGGATTAAAGTTTGTCAAAATAGCGAACCTGGGCAAGCACGCGAACTTGTCGATATGAGTCCGAAACAGGTCAAGCTTCAGGTTGATCTCAAAGCGGGTAATTCGAGCGCCACAATCTGGACCAATGACCTATCAGCTATGTATGTGCATGAGAATTCGGCTTACTCAACATGAATGTCATCAAACTTGGAGGCAATGCTTTATCAAAAGCTCAAGATCTCTCATGGGTTCCGGCGCTCAAAAAGAGAATCGAATCTGGTGAGAAGTTCGTCATCGTCCATGGTGGTGGTCCTCAGATCGACCAAGAGCTGGAATTCCATGGCATCGAAAAGAAGTTCATTGAAGGTTTCAGGTTCACCGATGCATCGACCTTTGACATAGTGGAGATGGTCTTAGCGGGCTCGGTTCAACAGCGCCTGGTTCGACTTTTGAGATCTTTTGGAGTGAATGCGGTTGGGATCACTGGAAGCGACGGTTGGTTATTGACCGCGAAGAAGAAGGAGCTAAAAAGCGGGGAAGACCTTGGGCAAGTTGGTGAAATAGCGGAGGTAAACACTCGATTGATCTCCCAACTTCTTGATGGTGGATATCTACCCATCATCACGCCGGTGAGTAGTGATTTGGAAGGAAGAGGTTTCAACGTCAATGCGGATATCGCCGCCGCAGCTATTGCCGGCGGGCTTTCGGCTAGCGCAGTCATTTTCATGACCGATGTCGCAGGGATTTTTCGGAATTTCCCGGATCCGAGCTCCATTATTGAATCCATCTCAATAACTGAGTTGGCTGGACTTCACAGCCACTTCTCGGGAGGAATGCTTCCGAAAGTGGAGGCAGTCCATAAAGCGATAGAGGCAGGGGCAGAGCGCGCCCATGTGATTGATGGGCGTGATGGCTCGGCGCTCTCACAACTTCTCGAAGGTGCCAAGACTGGAACTGCGGTGTTCCGTGGCTAGAAAGATGGAGTCATCTAACGAACTCTACAAACGCGAGTTCGTTGATGTGATCGCACCAAGTTATACGACACCTAGCATCACACTGGTTTCAGGTAAAGGTGCAACCCTTGTCGATGCCGATGGTCAGAAGTACCGTGATTTCATCTCAGGAATCGCAACGAACGCTCTCGGTGCAGCTCATCCGAAGATCGTCGACGCAGTTTCTAAGCAAATCAAACGAATTTCCCATGTTTCTAATCTTTACTCGAATCCCCAGTCGTTACGTTTAGCGACTCGACTGCGAGAATTCACCGGGGATCGCGATGCAAAGATCTTCTTTTGTAATTCTGGAGCAGAGGCTAATGAGGCCGCGATCAAGCTTTCACGACTTACGGGGCGCAAGAACATCGTCGCGATGACAGGCTCGTTTCACGGTCGCACTCTTGGTGCGCTCTCTATTACAGGTCAAGAGAGTAAGCGCAAACCTTTCTTGCCGCTGTTGGGGAATGTGAAATTTGTTCCATTCGGAGATCTTCGAAGTTTGAAGCGCGCCGTCAATCGTCGCACAGCTATGGTGATCGTTGAGCCGATTCAAGGGGAATTCGGTGTAGTCGAACCGCCTTCCGGCTATCTCCAAGGAGTAGAAGAGATATGTAGGAAGAGTGGAGCGCTCTTTGCCATCGACGCTGTGCAAACTGGAATGGGTCGGACAGGAACGTGGTTCGGTTTCGAGACCGAAAAAATAAGACCCGACATCATCACTCTCGCCAAAGGCCTTGGCGGTGGACTTCCTATGGGCGCGATGATCGCACTGAAGACAGCACCTTCGTTCTCACCTGGCGAACATGGAAGTACCTTTGGTGCCAACCCGATCGTTGCTGCTGCCGCCAATGCAGTGATCGACACGATTGAAGATCAGCGACTCATGGATCGTGCCGTGGAATTAGAGCGCCTCTTCAAGGAGCGGTTGAACACCATCGAAGGCGTGAAATCGGTACGCGGACGCGGACTCTTGTTGGGCATAGTACTTAAGGAGCCAAGAGCGAAGGAAGTGGTCTCTGCTTTGCAGGCGAGATCCATTCTTGCGAATGCAACAAGTGATGAGGTGGTTCGCATCGCACCCCCATTGATCATTACTAAGAAGGATGTCAGCACCTTCATTGCCCGATTCTCCGAAGTTATGGCGGAACTTTGATGACAGCAGCTCAAAGGAGAGAGAGGCATCGGATCATTCAGGAGGCGTTGATCGCTGGTCTCGTGCATTCCCAACAGGATGTGGTTCGAATCCTTAAGCGCGCCAACATCAAAGTGACGCAAGCTACGGCAAGTCGAGATCTCGAGGAGATCGGTGCAGTTCGAGGCAAGAATTCTGATGGTCAAACTAGCTATTTGTTACCAGATACGCCAAGAATGGTAACTGAGGACCTTGCCTTGAGTATCGAAGAGGCAGAGCAGATGATGGTGCTAAAAACTCGCCCAGGAGCCGCGCAGTTGATAGCTGGAAGAATTGATCGAGCGGGAGTCGATGGCGTAGTCGGAACGATAGCGGGGGATGACACTATCTTCGTAGCCTGCGCAAAGAACCCGGCTACCAAGAAGATCAAGGCAGAGTTGGAGACGATCATCGTGGGCGAAGAGGCAAAGATTCGAAATGGTCGGAGAGGGAAAGCTCGCAGATGAGAGAATCTTCTCTAGGGTTGTACTCAATGATGGAAAGGCGCTGATGGCTCTCTGGGGTGGTCGGTTCTCACAAGAATCCGCTGATGCTCTCTCGCGTCTTTCTCGTAGCGTCCATTTTGACTGGCGTCTGGCTCCCTACGATCTCGTCTCATCTATGGCGCACCTTGACGGTCTTGAGCGAAGCAAATTGATCGATGGAGTCTTGGCCGCTGAGATCCGAATGGCTCTGAAGAATCTCTTGGAAGCGGTGTCGACAGGAAAATTCTTACCTTTAGATCAGGATGAAGATGTGCATAGCGCCCTCGAGAGAGGGTTGATTCACATGGTTGGCGAGAAAGGTGGAGCTCTTCGCGCCGGTAGAAGTAGGAACGATCAGGTCGTCACCGACACCAAACTTTATCTGCTTGATGTGTTCAATGACATCTCCCTTTTGCTTGTAGACCTTTCACGGACCTTGCTCGATCAAGCGAATCAACATCTCGACACGGTGGCGCCGGGATTCACCCACCTTCAGCATGCGCAGCCAGTCACATTCGGTCAAGAACTTGCCAAACACGCCTTTGCAATCGAAAGAGATCTTTCGCGAATCGCAGATTGGCGCACTAGAACCGCCAAATCTCCGCTTGGCTCAGGAGCGTTGGCTGGTTCATCGTTAGTTCTAGATCCGGAACGTGCAGCTAGTTCATTGGGATTCGATGATGTCGCCGAGAACAGCATCGATGCTGTGAGCGATCGAGATTTCGTTGCCGAGGCGCTCTTCATCCTTGCGCTCATCGGCACACACCTTTCCCGCATTGGTGAAGAATTCACTCTCTACTCAAGCAGCGAATTCGGATGGGTGAAGATCGCTGATGCCTATTCGACGGGCTCTTCCATCATGCCTCAAAAACGCAACCCAGATGTAGCCGAATTATCTCGCGGCAAATCGGGACGTCTTCTTGGGAATTTGGTTACGGTCATGACGGTCTTGAAAGGCCTACCGTTTGCCTACAACCGAGACCTTCAGGAAGATAAAGAACCACTCTTCGATTCCATAGATACGCTACTAACACTTTTACCAGCGCTTATCGGAATGATTGGTACGGCGAATTTCCAGTCCGCGATCATTTCGAGGGGAGCGGTAGCGGATTTTGCGCTAGCGACCGAAGTTGCAGATTACTTGGTGCGAAAAGGCGTTCCTTTTTCTTCAGCTCATGAGACTACTGGTGCTGTAGTCAGGAGTGCGGAGGAGCTAAACCTGCAGCTTCATGAACTACCGCTTGAAGTGATGAAGCGCATTGATGGACGGATCGAATCTGACATCTTTGATGTACTCAACGCCTCTGCGGCAGTTGATTCTCGAACTTCACGGATGGGAACAGCCAAAGCAAGTGTTGCGGGGGCAAACGCGAGGCTGATGCAACGACTTAATGATCAGCGAAATCTTGTACTGCAGTGGAAGACTGATTTGGGGAGGGTCTTGAATCCATGAACCTATTGGAGGATCTAGCTTGGCGAGATTCCATTGCCCAGACGACGGATATCGAAGCTCTGCGAAAGGACCTTTCCTCTGGTTCGCTTTCTCTCTACCTTGGGTTCGATCCAACAGCGCCAAGTCTTCATATTGGGAACTTGGTCGCGTTGGTGGTACTTCGCCGTTTCCAGCTTTCAGGTCATAGGCCGATCCCGCTTGTCGGTGGCGCAACTGGATTGGTAGGGGACCCGAGCGGAAGAAATCAAGAACGAACGCTCAATGATTCAGATGTGGTTGCTGAATGGGTTGATCGAATCAAAGGTCAGCTTTCAGGCTTCTTGGATTTCGACGGTGTGCCTAATAAAGCCATGATGGCGAATAATCTCGACTGGACTAAGAATCTTTCCGCAATCGATTTTCTTCGAGATGTCGGCAAGCATTTCAGCGTCAATCAGATGTTGGCGAGGGATTCAGTCTCATCTCGTTTGGAAGCTGGGGGAATTTCGTACACCGAGTTCTCTTACCAAGTGATGCAGGCCTACGACTATTTAGAGTTGTATCGCAGATTCGGCTGCAGATTGCAGATCGGTGGAAGTGATCAATGGGGAAATATTGTCGCTGGCGTTGACCTTATTCGTCGCGTGGAAGGTAAGAGCGTTCACGCGCTCACCATTCCATTATTGACGAAAGCGGATGGAACTAAATTTGGAAAGACCGCTAGTGGTTCAATTTGGTTGGATCCAAAGATGACATCGCCTTACGCTTTCTACCAGTTCTTTCTCAATAGTGACGATCGAGATGTCGTCGGTTTGTTGAAGACTTTCTCATTCAAGAGCCATGAAGAATTAGCAACGCTTTTTGAAGACCACGAAGCGAACCCTGGGGCAAGAGCTGCACACAGAGCGCTGGCTCGAGAAGTGACTGGATATATCCATGGTGAATCACAATCTCTTAAAGTCGAAGAAGCAGCGAAAGCGCTCTTTGGACAATCTGAGATTCGAGATCTAGATCGCGAGACCCTCATTGGCGCGATATCGGAACTTCCTCGAGTTGAGGTGGCGGGCGAGGTTTCCTGGATTGAAGCGATGGCATCCTCACCGCTTCTCGATTCCAAGAGCGCAGCTCGCCGAATCATCAAAGAGGGTGGGGCCTACATAAACAATGCCAAGGTTTCGGATGAAGCAGCACTAATCAAGGCTGAAGATTTCCTCCATGGTGAGGTAGCTCTCCTTCGTAAGGGTAAGCGCGACCTCCTGGCAGTGGTGAGAAAAGCTTGATTTTGGCTCGTTTTTGAGCAAATTCGGTTTTGCGAGCCGACTGTGTGCCCAATTTGACCCATTTTATGGTTGGCCCTATAGTTCACCCCTCGCTATGGAACGGACAGTTTCGGTCGATTTCGATCGGGTGGCCGGATAGCGGAACTTCCTCCAAGACTTACGTCTCCCTCCCAGGGTGGAGTGCGCTCTAGCGCAATTTGCTCTGGTAGTGCCTGATGCCGTAGGTTAGGAAGTCGCCCTAAAGGAGAGCGAAAGCTCAAATGAAGTGCGCAGCCGTAACTTGAGAACTCAACAGCGTGCCACAAAGTCAATGCCGATTACCTCAATGAGGTATGACAGCAATGGCGTACTCGTTGAAACCTTTGTAATAAATCTATTGGTCAAAGACAGAA
>JACCED010263872.1_pt1 | contig 48580 bp, 26 predicted proteins | sample 7455021 | NCBI WGS metagenome assembly JACCED01 (sample SAMN15323456, study PRJNA562643) | freshwater metagenome | isolation source: river surface water | place: USA:Blue River Watershed | collected 2017-08-19
CAAATTTTTAGTTTATATTCATATCAAATTTTTAGTTTATATTCATATCAAATTTTTAGTTTATATTCATATCAAATTTTTAGTTTATATTCATATCAAATTTTTAGTGTATAATTATACCAAATGTTTTTAGCGTATAATTATATCAAATCATGTTCAGAACAAATGTTTTTCTGCATATTTATATGATAGATTTTTCGCTAAGATACCGGCAAATTTTTATCTTAGGTATACCATATTTTTATCTTAGGTATACCATATTTTTATCTTAGGTATACCATATTTTTACCTTAGGTATACCATATTTTTACTTTAATTATAGCCTATGTGTTCGCATATTTTTTAGCCAGTTCATAGCATATATTCATAGTGTATAACAATATTAAATAGCATTCAGAACAAGAGTTTTTTCTGTATAATTTATAATACAATTTTCACTATATGCTACGCCATATTTTTATCTATATGATGCGTCATATTTTTATCTATATGATGCGCTATATTTTTATCCATAACTATCAAATATTTTTCTTATTTTTTCTCTATTCTTTACTCTATTCTTTACTCTATTTTCTCTACTCTTTACTCTACTTTTTACTCTACATTTTATTCCAAATCGCTGTTTCAGGTTTAAAAACAGGATCTTTAACTTTCTAGAACTATATGCCTTTATTTTCCTATATCAAGTGATAGATACAATATGTAAAAACTCCCACAAGCTATCCAAATATATGTCCTATGTTTGATACGTTAATTTCTTCAAATAAATCTACGTTTTATATTATCATCACAGCCTGAGAGAGAATTGCATTTAACATTTAGATCACACCATATAACAGCACTGCAATACCGAAGAAGAAGAATTATCTGTGCCAATTGAACTAATAAAACAGAGTTAGACATATAAATACGAAAGACGAAAATACTACTCCTGAGTATCCATACGAGATAACTCCGTTTATTCTTTATGAGAAATATGTCTCCAAACTGTTAAGAATTATCCATAAAATATTGATTATCGTCAATGTAATGATAGTATTGATATATCCGTATTTATTAACCAGTAGAGATTCTATTCCTGCAAATATCAAATATCCTTCTATGTTACCTAAAATATGCATTCTATCATGATGAATTAATTATCTGATTATACTATTTAAAAACGAAAGTTCTAGATAATTATCTATATTTAAGAACTTACATAGGATTACTAAAAACGCAAATATAAAAGTAACAAACGGAAAACATAAACTGTAGTTATTCTATACTGTAGTTAAATATATTCCGCGAATAATTAACAAAAACGATATAAAGGACATTATTACTGTAACTCTATGTATTAAATATATATTCCAGTTGTTTTCTGAGTGTTATCTGAGAAAGAAGTTAACTAAGAAATCCTTCCTATATTTTTTTATGGCCATATATAATAACAGTAATGTATCATATCATATTAATTTAGAATATAAAAGATTTATGTTAATTAACACAGCCGATATCACACCTGTGAATATAAAATTCTATAATTATTATTATTATATTTTCTTTTATACACATTGTTGAGCATATTAACAGAACTGTTAATCGTAGGAATTACCCGAATATTTTTATTTTAATTCTGTTTTTTGTTGGTCTATTTATTACTATAAAATATTTTGCTATTATTATATTATATTTTACTATATAGTTTGATCAACGATGTTATTCTATAGCTGATCTTTCAAGTTCTTGAAATCAGACTGATTAAACATTAATAATTTGATTTATTGAACAAATAAGTTCTCGAATTACTAACGTTCTTTTTCTATGATTTTTTATAATTATTACATATCCTGTACATTATTTTGTTGTATTACTTTGTTTTAATCTATGACAAATCGTTATAGATCAATGTGCTTTAATTTATCTTCTAATTCCTTAATTCTCTTGTTTTATTATTCTTTAAAAGTCTCATCAGTTTTTATATATTACAACAGTTTTTGTATTTCTTTTTCGTCTATTTTGGGTTATTTACCTTATTGGATTTCTTGGAGTTATTTATCAATTATTAGTTACTATTTGGATATATTCTCTAGTAGTTCTTACATTTAGTCTCTTTATATATTTGATTATTTCAATAAATTTATAACTTCATCCTTGAGTTGTAGCACTGACTATTATTCTATTTTATTTTGACCTATCATGAACTACACAGTGTCTTTTTGTTATATTATAGTCTCCTATTTTAGTTTTAATTCATCGTTATTTTTAATTATTTCTTTCTATAAATCTGTTAATTTTGACTAATTTTATAGTAAATCAATTATAATAGTTTTTAATTATATTTTATCTTGATCATTTTATAATAATAAAGAATCTATCTGTTATTTCTATTTCGAAAGCTCTTATTGAAAGGTATTATTACCATTGATTTGCTATTATATTAGCAATTCTTTATCATTTATATCTTATACCGTTTATTGCACTATTTTTATGTAATTTAATATTTAATCCTTATATTGGTCAGATTGTTTAACATTGTTCTAAAATTGTTATAGTAAATCGTTTAGAGGAATTTTTGTATCATTGAAGTTTCTCATATAATTTTCTATTTCTCCTTTAGATACACCTAGCTCAATCATTTATTATTCCAATTATTTAGTTACTAAATTACGTTTATTTTATTCGATGGCTATTTGTTATTATATTTATTACTATATTTATTGGTTTGTAATTATGGACTAATTTTATATACTTATTTCTTTTCTATATAATTCTATAAGTTATTGAGTATCTTAGTTCTATAAAAGATTAAATTATTGTTATTATTTGCACTGTTCTATTATGTACCGTGTTTCTTTGGTTACTGCTTCTATTATTTTTTATTCATTGGCTATTATATTAACAGTGTTATTGGAGTCTATACTGTCATCATTTAATTTCTATTATATATTTTTTTCCAGTGTTTTTATTCTATCGTCGAACTCTTTCTCTTTTATCAGTCTTTCTTTGTTTTATTCTTAGAAAAATTATATAGCGCCTTTATATTGTGATATTATATCCAAATATTTAATTTCTTGCTGTTATATTATTAAATTTATATCTTATGTATCTATGTTGAAGTTTTTGTTGATTTTTACGTCTTTGTATTATTTATTTTGTTTTTCTATTATTTTTTTCAATTCTCCTTTGTAGTTCTCCAATTCTTGTTACATATTATATTAAATACTCTATAAAGTTTTATTGTTCTGCTCATTTACATTTTTAAGCAATTAGCTTTGATAAAGTTATAATTTAGTTTATTAAAAAGTGTCTGAAAATTGATTGTTCTATTTTACCTATAGTAATAATTTTTCATTTTCTTCCTTTTATTATGTATACAGATTTTAATTCTGAGCTTCTAATTGTTCTAGATATACTATTTTATCTATTACAGTTTAATATTGTTATTTTATGAAATCTTCTAATTTATCCTATATATTCTATTCTTCCAATTCAAAAGCTGATGCTATTTAATTTTACGTGTCTTGGATGAATTTATCTATTTAAAGCTATATATAAATTTATGTGATTTTTTACATATCTTCATTCCCATCGAACATCATCTTAATTTTCTCTTTTGTTTCTTCCAGTTGTTTAGGTAAATATTATTCTAAAATAGCTTTTTATGTTTCCTCAAGACTTTATTTATTTGTTTATTATAGAGCCAGGTTATATTGTAATACATTACCCTTTATTGCTTCTATTTAATATTCTACATCTTTTAGTTGATCTTATTTATATTCCTCTATTTGTTATTCAGCATTTTTGACTGTTTTCTTTATTAATAACTATAATTATAACAAATCATTTTACATATTACCTGATTTATTAAGTACTTAACATTCTCCGAAACAATCCTTTGAATTGTTGCGTACATTATATTCACTACCGTCTTGTTATTGTAAATTTTCGAATCTTTAGTCTATCATTTGTTATAGTTCTTGTTTGTTTACTAAATTAGAAAAGTCTATTTTATTTTCAGAAAATTGTTATATATAAAATCCATATCGATCATTGAAATGTTATATTTTTTACGATAGATCTTTATTGTAGTCTGTTAATTACTGTTCTATTTTACTATATTCTTATAATTTATCCCAGTTGTTCTGTTATATTAATTCGTAATAAAGCGCATAATTAGATTTTTATATATCGGTAATATTCTCTATTTATTTATCCATGATTTCATAAATTATAGATTCAGCATATTGGAGTATCTATTTATATCCATTTATACGATTTAATTTAAGTTATTCATCTAGGGTTTTTGATGTTTAATGTGATTACATGGCTGAATAAGGTATAATAATAGGATTTTATGATTTACGTTTAGAATACCTCATAAACCAAATATTATCAATCATTTTTATCATTTCAAATATTTATTGTTCTTTTTTGAGTTCTTTATTGGAATCATGTATTTTTATTTGTTATATGGAAGGTAAGGTTTTCGATATATTTTTTTCATTTTTTTTATATTAGTCATATGATACATGTTTATATATTTTATATAGATAAATATATACTTCAGTGTAATAATTTATTGAAAAAATAATCAAATTCAACATATTAGGAGTATCTAAATTGATTATATCTTCGGTCTCCTGTTATAGATATTATTACATCCTAGAAGGAACAATTGAATCATTTATGTTCTTAATCCCGTTTATTGTACTGATTTTTTCGGCTATTTATTATGTTTACTATTGCATCATAGATTTTACTTTTTATAGACCTTGTTTTATTTTTTCCTGTTCTTATATTTTATTGACATTACTTAAGCATTCTTCTTTCCATTACTGTAACAATGTTATAGTGGTCATATACATATTAGAAAGTTGTTTAAATACCGAATCATCTATGATTATTTTAAAATATATGTAATCATTATCTTAATTTTTATGCATATATAAACACGATTTTTTTTTATAAAATATAACATAATATAATATATATATATCCTATATATGAGTATATAAATCAACAATAATTCTTTTTCTTCAGGTACATTAGTTGTATAAAATAACATTAGCAATATAACAATAACCGAAAACATAACTATAACTTCTCCGAATCAGTTCTTATAAATAAACAGAAATACTGCGATAAATGGATAAAATTTTTTAATTACAGTGACTTGTTAGAATTATCCTGGATTCATATAAATATCTACTGATTCTGTGATAAATGTATTATATGTGAATATGGATTCTAATGGAGGATCTTTGGTTTAAGGAGGAGGATGGTTGATATAAAAAAATCAGAATGGTTAACAACAGAAATATTTATAATATTGCAACAATTACGGCAATATTTCTTCAGATTATTCTGGTGGATTAGTAGGATAAAATTGCTATAACGCTTTATTAGAATTTTGTAGTAATTGTGGGAGCATTGAAGGAAATTATGCTGGTGGACTGATAGGTGCTGATTCTAATAATTCTTAAGTCAGTCAATCATATAACATTGGCAATATAAATGGTATGAGATCCGGAGGAATATTTGGTCCGAGCTAAACTTGTACAGAAAGTAATACAGCTTATACGTGTTATTCACATTGTGACGTAAATGGATATCAATCTGGTGGAATATTTGGATACAGATAATTAATTGGTGTAAATGCTTGCTATTTTTTTGGAAAATTAAATGAATAATAAGCTTCTGGAATTGGTTTTTAATTGATAAATTCCACGGTAAAAATAGAAAGATGTTTTTTAATAATATAAATAGGACGATATATTTAATAGACATAGAACGATGGAGGTAAATCTAGTTCTGAAACCCTCTAATATTTTGATGTGAACGAAATTTCTTAAAATGGTTAAGATCAGCCATCAACCAACACGTAATATAATTATAACATTGGAAATTTCTCCGATATTTTTTTATCATTTGTAACACCGGAAAATTTATTTAATCTTACAATAATGGAGGATTATTTATACCCCCTTATAAAAATGAGAGATACTTATGAAAACACTTTTAGTTATGATGGAAATGGTATTTAAACTATAAATACTACATAATTCTCTGGTATCTTTTAATATAATATGTTTAGGTTGGGAAAATTTTCAGATCCCAATGATGGATCATTTAAAACTCTATAAGGGGTTTAGATCGACCCAAATACTGGATAAGTTTAAATAACATCAGAGCTATAATAAGACACGTAATTTTATGTAATTGGTTATAAATAATAGAATCAGAAACCTATAACGTATTTTATGGAATTATTCACTATTACATATGATCCTATGTTGAGTAACTAGATACCATAAACAGCAGGATGTTTCACAATTGATTCATAGTTACTAACAGATCAAGGAACTATAGATTTAAAACAAATATTATAAAACGAGAGTCTCTATAGTATTTAAAAGAAGAAATTTATAGTAACTTAATGCATACCATAGAAATTAACTCATCTAATATGTATAGGAGAAGATTTTAATGGTAATACTAAATTATTATTGACACCGGATCATAAAATACTATATAACGGTAGACTCATAGAATCAGGTGTTTTACATGATTTGATAAATGATAAAGATAAAATATATAAGAAAAAATACAACGGAGAGATTCTATATAATATTCTATTAGATTAATATGGGATAGTATGTATTAATGGATTATAATTAGAATCTTTGAATCCTGATAATATATTAGCAAAATTATATAAGTTGGAACATAATAAAAGAAATTAATTGACTAAAACAATTAATGATCATTATTAAAAGAAACATGATATAAAAGATGAGATAATGTTTTAGATACATTTAAGCAAAGAAGTGATGCATAAAATATGATAAATAATATATAAAATAAATAATAAATAACCATTTATATATGTTAAAATGGATCGTCGTCGGAATTATTGCTTTACTTGTTATTGCTATGCTTTTATGGATTTATTTTATAACCGGAAATAGTAGCAATAAATAAAAGAAATTTAGAGGTGGTATGTATAACCAAGCTAATGATCTTTAGCAAATAATAAATTAAATAAACTAACTATAAATTACTTAAGTGGAATTGACATAATAAAATTTTAATGAATAATAATAATTAAATAATCAAGTTTAATAATTGAATAACTAGCTTTAATAACTAAATATATAACAATAGTAACAATAGTAACAATAGTAACAATAGTAACAATAGTAACAATAGTAACCAATATAGTAACAAATATAGTAACAATAGTAACCAATATAGTAACAAATATAGTAACCAATATAGTAACAATAGTAACAAATACAATAACAAATACAATAACAAATACACTAATATCAATAACAAATGATAATAAGATAATAATAAATAGGCGATATTAATTATCAATTAATCCAACTAAGAAATTTTTTAACGAATAACAACATGTATAATGATCATCAATAACAATAATAATAAATATTGCAAGAAAATGACTAACATGTAAATGATAACATTTATTAGAATGACAACAGCAATAATAACAGCAATAATAATAACAATACTAATAATAATAACAATAGCAATAATATGTATAATAACATATAAATTAATGAGGAAGAACAGATTTAATGAGACTTTAGTGTATATTTTTTTGGATATTTGATTCTCACTATTTTTATATTTTTTGTAGTCCCTAAAATATATTTTTTATATACATGCAAGAACAAGCTATCCAACAATCCATGAAGGAGTAATATAAATGCCCTGGATGTCTATAAATAATGACTTATGAATAATTAATTTCAGATGAACATCTAGATGATCCCAAATATATAACGAAAAATTAATAAGGATCTATGTAATCATGTCGTCAAAGTATATTCAATTTCAAATTATATAAAACTAAAGAAACAACTGGTAGAAACGCACCATATTATTGTGTGATATGTGATGCTACTAAATCTGTTGCATTTCTAGAGAAAAGTGGTCATTTAAATACTAAAGCGCACAATAAAGAAGATCCTAAAGTGAAAGATCTACTATAATTCATGAATCATAGAACTATAGGTGTTCATTTTGAAGGAGTATTTCCTCTGTAATTACTATAAAAATACATAGCAAGTGAACAAGAAATAGCCGAAAATGAATTAATGAAAAGATTATCAGAAACCTAAAGAGAAGAATAGAGAAATTTATATTTATAAATGGAAATAGAACGCCAACAAAAGTACTAATAAGAACAAAATTAGCTAAAATAAGACTTCATTGTTGAAATAAAGAAACCAAAAACCGTGATTCTAAAAGACATAGTTGTATAACTACAGGACTAATTCTCTTAGGAATTTAATTGCACTACTTTCGGTAAAAATGGTAAATTCTATAGGTTAATCGATGAAGAAAGAACTATCAAAGAGAACGTAATTTATGATATAATGAAAGATATCATATAATATTACGACATAGATCAATTAAAGCAAATATATGATTGTATATTATAAAGATTACTATATTAAGAATACTATGTTGATGATTTAACTATTTGTAAAGATTGTTAAATAGATCCTGACCATTTCTATAATACAAATGTAGAAGGAAACAGAAATTGTCTTGGAGTGGATCCTAATTTATATGTTGAGTTTGACTCCAAAGAATACTAATAATTATACCCTAGACGTAAATTATATACTAAAAATAAACAAAAATTCATAATATACAGCTATCAAGCATGGATCGAGATAAAATACAGAAAATACAAATAAAATGGATTCAAAGACATGGTGAATGTCTCTAGAATAATAATGGACTAATATAAAGATAAACAAATACAAGATTTGTAGAAATTATACGAAGAATATCATAGAAAATTGACTAAAATAGTTAAATTAAAAGATCTAGATTATGATATTTAAGATTCCTTTAAGATACAGAAAAATAACTGTTTAATAAGATTAGAAGAACACAAATAAGGAGAATTTCCTTTCAAATTGATAAATAAAGTAGAATATTTAGATAAAGCAAATTTTGAGAAAACAATAGAAGAAATTACAAAAGGAAATAATATAATGAATGTCAAAGAATATATAGATAAAATGGCTGTATAGTTGATGAATGACGATATTTGGATCATAGAATATTTTATAACAGAGAAATATAGTGAATAAACTAGAAAAGACTTCATAAAGAGAGTAGTAGACAAATATTTGATCCTTGACGTAGATTATATAAAAATAAATGCTTCAATAATATAAAATTGGACATAATAAAATTAATAACAAATTTCTACTTCTAATTAATAAATCATGCCATTAGAAGAGGGGTAAAAAATGCCTCTCTTAGAATCGTCTCTAAATCGCAAAATTGACTTCTAAGATCACATAATGAATTTAAGAGGAAATACTGTTGTATATTTCTTCACTAATATTGGATACAATAAATTGAAGATATATAACGATCTAGACAACGCTGACATTCATTTATAAAGCACAAACATTCTAGTAAAACTATTAAAAAATCAATCAAATCAGTTAAAAGAACAACATTAATTGTAAATTACAGAAATAGAAATCGCACATGAAAGCGAAAAAAATATTTGGGAGGAAAATAAGGAAAAATATCAGAAAATTATAGATAAATAGAATAATGTGTTGAATGTAGAAATAGTGAATGATAAACTAATAGAACATCAAAGAAAAATGGATAATAGATATAATGGTGAGATATATGTTATAGCTCTCAAACAAGAAAATAACACAAATAATATTAAGTGTTTTGATGATTTGAACTAGTTAAAAGATACTCTAAAAACAGTCGATGATATAGTATACATCGGTAAAGGACCAGCATAAAGAAAATTTAGCCATAAAGATTAACTAAGATAATATATGCTAATTCTTAAATTATAAGGTTAAAATATATAGATTCCCCAACTATCTAAAATAAACGATTATTTTAACTTTTATACATATAAAAATGATGGAAATGATACTTTAATGAACGTAGAAAAAGAAATGATAAAATATTGTGCTTAACTAATGAAGAACAATGATAAACATATAATAAATAATTACCATAATGATTATCAACCACTTTTTGAAATGAGTATATGAAGTACATAAAATATATAAAAAATATATTATATATATGAATAGGTAATAATATAAGAGAAAAAAGAAAGATATAGCTTATTATATTCTTTAATAATCGATTTATTTAATGCTTGAAGATGAAATATACAAAAAGATGATTAATATAAAAACTAAACCGGTTTATGTGGAAATTGAGATGCGGATGTTTATCAGCAAATGAGATATTTTATGTTATTTGATTTTTATCTTTTTATTATTTTTATAGTCCCTAAAGTTTGTTTTTATATATGGAACATGCCCAATAGCTATAATAAGATACCTTTTACAAATGTCCAGAATGTCTATAAATAATGACATATGAATAACTAGTATCGAAAGAACACTTAGATGTCTAACATAAGAAGATAAATCAATGGGATTCTCGTAGATGTAGAACAACTATATTTAATTGTAAATTAATGGATAAAACATTCCTTTGTCCGTTATGTGATAAGACATATAAACAAATAATGACAAATTCTAAAGGTCATGTGAAAATATTTAAATCACATGCTGAACAATCACAAGATTATATAGATCTATTACAATTCATGGAAAATGTGGAAACTTAAGGAGATTTCAAAGGAAATTTTCCAAGAAAATTATTATAAAGATATTCCGTTACTTAACAAGAATATTAATAACATACTTAATAATTAGAACAATAACGTATAGAATAATAAAACCAATAGAAGAAATATGAACAAGAAATAGATCATTTATTTAAACCAGACATATTAAAAATAGAAAATATAGGCGTAACTAAAAAGAATGGAATTTATAATAAAGAAAAATATGTAACAATAATTGACTAATAATCAGTAAAATAAGCTATCTTAGAAGTAATGAACATAAACAATTAATAAGAACGTGAAAATATAGTTTTCATATATGAATGTCTAATAAATCAGTTAGTTCATCAGAATCACTTTAAAGACTTCATATAAGTAGCTGATGAGTTAAAAATAATACATAAAGACATATATAATCATTTTACTCATCCAAGTGATGGACATCATTCTAAATTACCTGAGGGATCATTTATAGATCTCACTAAACAAGAATATTTATAAATATTCCCAGAAAATAAAGACGTAATATTTAACATACACTGTGGATTATTTAGTTATGATGGATATAAGGAAATACGTTCTAGAAGACGTGATCATTTATAATTCAAAAAAGCAGATAAGGTAGTATAAATAATATTGAATAAGCAACGTATTAAACAGAGCTAATAAATAGTGTAAATGCAATAGTAATTATAAATTTTACAAGAAGAGATTAAATTAGACGAAGAAGAATCGAAAGAAGAAAATGAATAACTTGGAATAGTAGAATTAGTGGATAATGAGTGTTTAGTTTTAAAATAGGAATATAGACAATAAGTATCATAAATTAAATAAAAAACACTATTTAAGGAGTTTATCTTCGATAAGATATAAAAGAAAGAATATATCAATTAAAAACTACTATATGAAACAATGGAAGAATTAGGATGCGAAAATGTAGTTTCATATATGGATTATATCAAATTTATAGGAATCTAATTGATCAATTCTAACACATGGATTCCTGAATTTATAGTTACTAAAGATATGACATCCGAATAAAGAAACACGTTATTAAATTACATTATCAATAAATCAGAAGGGAGATATATTGAAGGACGGGATTTCGTAAGAATTTAATGTAAAACAGTGAAGCAATTCGTATAATAAAATTATATTCTAAATCACGAAAACCTTTAAGGTAGTGAACCACTCATCATTTTTTCAGATAAAAGCCTCAATAATACTCAATTATTTTAACTTGATGACAAAGCCGAAATTGTGTTCTTTTCTTACATCGGTCTCAACAAAATAAAAGCTTATAGAGGAGTAAATGATCAATTAATGCACACTATGAGCACATAAATTATCACACTGACTTTGAAGAAATAATCAGAGAAAATAAAGGAATAATACTAATAAAAGATGATAAACACAATCAAATAACACAAGTTAGAGATACTAAAAAATACCAATCAAATAGAGGAATAAAAGAGAGACATAACCAATCTATAGGAAAATTTACAACAAACAAGACTATCTAATTATAAAGAATCTTGTTCTAAAATGCAATTAAGACATATTTAATACAAAGAATCTAGAGGTTATAATACATTCGTCGGCTAAGTATACATGATTACCCATAAGCAAATCGATAATCCTAAAGAGATTCAAATTGAAACTTTATAGCAATTTAAGGAGCTTTGTAATAGTCTAGATGATATAGTTTACGTAGGTATCAGTATACATAACGAACGTAAATACCATCACGTATCATAGCTCAAATTCTATAATTCTATGCTTAAAAGAGAATTAACACCAGTTATATATGATACTTTTACAATATATTATGTAGACATTTTAGATACCGAAATATAGTTAACTAGTATTGAAAAACAACTGATATCATGTGCTTCAGAGAATATGATAAAAAGAGGGAAATTCTTAGTGAATGAACTATGTAACCCAAATCCTAGTTTTTACGAAGCATAGAAATACATAGATAGCGAGGAAATATGAGAGTAAAAATAATACAAACATATAAAGAAATCAGAGACTACAAAGATAAATGTGGAGTTTTAAAGTATATTTATGTATTTGATAACTAATATATATTTTTAGATATTTTTAATATATTTTATGTGCTCTCATAAACCAATTTATGTGGCATATAAGACTTGAGCAGTTTATTGTCTGTATTCGAGAATATTGTAAACAACTGCAGTACAGAAAAAGGTATCTACGTCTTCCATGTTATGTGCGAGTTTGAAGGTTGGTTGCCCCTTGGTTAGGTTCAAAGTACCACTTGGTTGGATTGAAAGGGGATCGATTGAAAAACTGTATGTATTGATACCTTATGGTGCCTTGCCCGGGAAGTAGTTCATGACATGTAATGATTCAGTATAGAAACTTGAGTATTTGAATCTACTTTAGTTTGTTAATGTATATTCTAATGTATCAACTAAAGAACCAGTTTTATCAATATTAGCACCATAATTGTCCCATTAATTGACTATGACATCGAAGTCATCTAAACCCCAATTAAAAGCATCATCAGTGACAACATCAGTGAATAATTCAGCTCCAGTTTTAACAGCTTATCTAACACCGTTTAATGTAATAGAATAAGTATTTGGGGCATAGACGTATCCACTCTATGGCATTTAAGAATAGAGACCAAAATTAACATATAAAATCGATCCGTTTGAACTATATTATACTGGTGCTCCAACTGCACTTACTAAATGTGATTTCCATCCACCTTTTGTATCAGCATCAACAGATAAAGAAGCTTCTTCAATTGTTAAAGTTCCTCCTTATAATAATACAGCTTCTTTGTTAAATCTTTAATTAGAACCATATGTAACTGGATGAGCTTAAACTCTGTCGAAAATTTTAGCAACAGAAAAATCACCTGTTCCATTAGCTTCAGTTTAGTTTCCAATCTTGAATTATGATTGAATTACTGTGTTAGCATCTAATTTGAAATCTAAAACTGCAGAGTTGAATCCACTGGAAGCATCGAATGGTCTTAATTCGAATGGGAAAACATTAGAACTTAATGTATAATTTTATGCAATTTATGCAATATCATTTGCATTACCTATTAATCCAGATAAATTTAATGCAGCTGTATAGCCAGCGAATTTTAATATGAATCTAGTAGTTGCATCTTCTAAAAGTTATTTCAAATCCTAATTTCCTTCTAAGAAAGGTTAATAAGCGAGAAATGGTTACGAAGTGTTAAATCTTGCTTTCTAACCGCCATATTGAATCCATTTTGCGGGATGAGTGAATTGCGTCGGATTCATGCTGGTTAAAGGCTAACTTGAGAAATATAAGTTCTATTCCATTAACCATTATTATCCTCCAGCAGCAACATGAATTCTTCTCTCTTATTCAGATAAGAAAATTTCAGTAATCAATGTACCAGCTTATTATAATTTAATAGAATCACCGACGAAAGCTGATTTGATATTTCTTGTGCAACAAATTACATTTTAAATAGCTCTCAATTCTGTTTATAAGTAAATATCTGGAATACCTGCTCTTAAAATCTAGAAAGATCTTTAAGGAGAACCGGATAAGAAAATTTTTAATGGAACATAAATTTTGAAAGCATCGTGACTAGCAGCTAATTTACAATTATCATTAGTAGAACCAATTAATTTATTGTAATAATCTCTTTAATCACGTCTTTTTAAGATGTTATGTAATAAGATTTGATGATTTGTATTGTTTTCATCATAAACGTTATTTTCAACTTTGAAGATAGCTCTTTTAACTAAAGCTGGACCTAAGTTGGTACAATAAGCGAATTATTTAATTGAATTTCTGTTATCTGTTCCTTTAACTGGATAATTAGCGTCAGTGTTGTTAGCATCTGTACTTTTTTGATCAATTACAACTTCTGGGAAGATAAAGACTAATCCTACATCATAAATACAATCACCACATGTGATGACTTTAGTTTAGATTTATTTACCAGCGGTTAAACCAGTGACTTCAGCATAAGTTGATTCAAATGAGAATAATGAAATTGGTCTGTAGACTTGACGGAATAATCTATGGACTTTTCTGTTAACATCTCCGTTTTATTAGATCAAAGCTTAGTAGATAAATAAGTCTTATGATTAAATGTTGTAGAAATGAATTAATGCTCCTTATTAAGCATTAGTCATGTCCCAAGTTAATTTTTATCCAGCAGTGTTTGTTGCGCTTAATGAGTTTGCGTTTGACATATATAAATACAGTTTAAAAAAAAATTATTATTATAAAAAATATTTTAAATTAAATAAAAAAAATATATGGAAAAAAGATAAAAATAATAAACAACAGGATTAGATAAGTCATTACGTGATAAATGTAAAATAATCTATGTTAGGATTGTTAACTGTGTTAAGTAAGTATTTATTATTATTTTTCATAGTTTATGAACAATATTGTATGAAATCTTTTTCGATATCATCAATATTTTAGTTCTTCACTTAAAGTGTGACAAACTAAAATTAATCATTGATATTTTTAAGTTTATTGCGATTACATCCATTACAAACTAAATAAGAACGTAATTGATCAATATGTTAGTATTTTCTTTTAGTATCTATTCCGCTTTGTCCTACATATACTATGTCATCATAGATTTTTAAATGCTCTTTTAATGTTTCTATATTATCAAAATTGCTCTATTTATACTCCTCATTTTCTTATTTAAGAGCTATAATATATATCTCACCATTGGTCTTTCTATGTAATTTTTCATTGTATTTATCTATCTTTTCTTATACTATTTCTACATCCAAAATGTTCTATTATTTCTTTATAATTTTGTTCTATATTACTTTATCATCGTTTAATTTTTAGATTTGTAACTTGTTTTTTATAATTTATTCTTTAGTCTTCTACGATTATATCTTTAGCATTTTTAACATAATATCTGTGCTTTATAGATGGAATAACGAATTTTTTAGATCTTTTTATATCATATTTAGCATCCAAAGTCCTTTATTACTGAAGAAATAGACATGTTTATCACTTCTAAATTTCTTGTTTCCGTTGTTATCATATAAAAATTAATAGTATTTTTGATAGAATTAATGATCTAATTCTTATGGTTAAATTGTTTAATTTAGAACTTAGTTTTCATGATTCATAAAACCCTCAGGATTGAGTGATTTAATTTTTTTAATTTAGAACATAAAATCATAAACTAATCCAGCAGCTATAGCAACATAATCTTTGTCTTTAGTTAGCTCTTTATTTACCACTCTTAAAATTAAATTTTCTCTATTTTTATCACTTAATTCTCCTGTTACTTCGTATTCAATAGTCCATGTGTCATAACTAATCAACTCAATTCCCATACGATTAATATAGTCTTTAATATTCATGATATTATCATTTTGACACACACTTTCTATGGTCTATTCAAAGCTTTCTTTATCTAAATATTCTACACGCTGTTCGAATTAAAATGGAAAAGAACTATTATTACATCTCACTAAACAGTCATCTTTAACTATTTTCATGTCTCCATATTATATCTCGCTTTTATATTATTAAATCAAATTATATTCCTATATTTTCTGATTCATCTCTTTTATGCTTCTATCTTTATAATTTTCTATCAATTTTCTAGCAACACATATCGAATCTTTCATACCGATTTATTTATGTTTTCTATGTTTAATTTCCAACCAAGCATCATAGTTGTATAAAATATATCTTTAATTATTAGAATTATACAATGTCTTTTTTGGATATAATTTCGCAAATTAATCAAACGCAAATTCAGTAAAGAACAATGGATTTATCCCTAAACATCCTCTGTCACCTTATACGTTTTTTATATAGAAATCCTTATCAGAAATTTCACAGTCTTTCGCAATAGTGCTATCATCCATGTAATAATCAGAATAAATTATCTTTTGGAGTACTAATTAACATATCTCTTTTAATTTATCTAACTCCATATCATTACTAAGGGGTTCTATTATTGAATATAAAATATGGCCTTCGATATACTTAATATCATCGATTAATCTATAAGATACTGTTTGTTTATAATGTCACCGTTAATCAAATATTACATCCTAAAGTGCATATATTTACCAAACCTGCGAAACAGATATAATAGGGCAGGAATACTAATTTAGAAGCTGTTTACACTTATAAAAAAAATGATGAAAAAAGTGTATTTAAGAAACACCCTTATATATGTAATACAAAATGGAGCGTATACTTTATGATGAGATTTATGTGAACACAATAATACATAATGATTAAAGATACATTAAAATGAATGATGTATGTGATAAACATCACACAGATGTGGAAACTATTACGAAAAGAAAGAATATGAGAGAATGTAAGAATATTTTAGATAAAAAATGCTAATAGCTCGTTATAAAAATATAGAAGAAAGAAGATCTATTAGGAGCCAAATAAACCGTTTCAAACTATATCGGAAATTACTATATTTAAGAATACTCTGATGAAATTTTAAAATCTATACTACACGGCGCAGAAGTAAAATCAAATGCATATATTTAATCCATTATATAACAATAGTAAGAAACATAACAAACGATGCAATAAGTATAAAATAATCAACAAAAAGACGTTTTAAAAGACGAATAATAATATATGCAAGTTCAATAAAAAGAACAATAAACTCTATATAATTACACTATTTAGCAATTAAAGATCAAGAATGTACCTGAATAAATGATACAATTCTTTATTTCAAGAGTGTCAGATGAACTTTTATTTATTGATCAAACTAAAGCTATAGAAATTCTCCAATATAGTTCAAAACAAGAATACTTGAAGGCTGTTAAAAAAGGTGTTCTAAATCAAGATGTCACCATTATTCAAGTGAATAACGGTAACAATTCAATTTAGAAAGGATAATTCGAAGAGAAAGAAAAATACAATGTTTCTCTCAATTTCCTATTAAAATTATTGAAAAAAAGAGATATAAGTAAACTAAATGAAGAATCCAAGAAAGCTGTGTAATTACATCTCTAATATCTAGAATTAATAGAAGAAACTCATATAAACTATATAAAACATGTAGAATAAAAGAGTGAAGTTCGAATATAGGATGACGCCAGTGAAAGCCAATTAGGGGACGAATTAGAAGAACTTAAATAAGATTCAGATGGCAATTTACACAATCATAATGGACAAATAGTATAACATAATCAGTAATTATAAGTAATTTAAGATCAAATTTATAACATCAATGACTTATCTCTCAAGTAGTTATATATGATACTTGGAAAACTCGAATGTTATAATTCTAATGAAAGATAGAAGAAATTTTTAATATAGATTGTGGAAATGCGTATATAATTATTAGAGAAAGACTCATAGATAGAATTACAGAAAAAAGATAGCCAAATAGAAATATAGAAAAAAGATAACCAAATAGAAATGCAGAAAAAAGATACTGAAATATTACAAACAAAACAATAGTACGAGCTACTTTTAAAAGATAAAGAAATAGAACTTAAGAATAAAGAAATAGAACTTAAAGATAAAGAATTAAATAAGTAAAATGAGATGAAGAAATACTTAGAAGAATCACTTAAAATATGTTAAGAATGGATATTATACATCCTTTATTACGTCTAAGAAGAAATTGATATTATAAACGATGAGTTGCTTCGGTTGATTAACACTCATGTAAAAAATAGTACATCATAAACTACAAGACAGGAATAATTAACTAAATGCTATTAATTGTTATCCGAATTCCTTAAAAATGGATTCAATAGATAATAGCAAAAAACTGATGATATAAACGATATGAACGACATTTTAAATATTAATAATAAAGATTATCTTCCATTTTATATCGGAATTTGCTAATAAAATAGATCATAAATAAGACCGTACGAACACTATGATAGCGTGATTAAATTGTTGTCTTATATTGATTAATCGAAAAATCTCTACAAATATAGAGAACTTTGTAAGTATTTGTAATAAAATGGTTCTAATAGCAAGTACTTCTATTAAACTAAAATATGCACGTTGTCCAATACTGACAAAATACTTAGAGACATTGAAACCAAAAAAATATAACAACTCATGAACAACAATCCTTAAATAACTAATAAAGAAAACTATAATAAATTCCGTGACGGGAAGAAATATAAAATAATCCATGATTATTTAACAGAAAATGGATTAAAGAAAGCCGGTGATATTAAATTTTGACCATATTTTTATATTTTGTCAAATATACGAGGCAATTAAATACACAATTCCTCCATAAATAGTCTCTACAATCATAGTATCATATCCATATCTCTTTTCTATATTTTTAAGCGTACTCGCATAAATTCCATAAATTATCATACCAAAAGCCATATAGACCTTTTATTTGTCTAAACCATAAATTCTTTTATACTACTGATCGCTAAATCTTCGATTTAGCTCCGGTGTGGACGCTAGTCCATGGTTACTCCCTTGGTGTGATACGTCTAAATTTCTATATATAAAATCAATGAAGATCAGTGAACATAATACGAAAAAATACGCGATAACTATGTTATAAACACTGAAATCTTTATGTTAAAAAATCGAGTATTTCTCTTGCAAATAGAACTTGATCATAATGCTGTCTAAGACTATTATTACTAACAATTACATCAACATATATAAGTATAAAAAATACTATTTATTTTGTACTTAATCAAATACTGTTCAAAAAATCTGTGAATCTTTTGCTATCATTTTTTATCTTTTCATAAAAAGGTACAGATCCTAATAACAGACATCTACAGTAGCATTTAATTACACTTATATCCAATCCTAATCCTTGTACATATTTCTCAAAATACTCTCTTATATCTATATAATATTGATCTTAAAGATACATATCTTCGAGAAATAAATCAAATCCTATTATAGACTAATACAATTTTGCGTAATCGTAATATCTATCTCCATTTGTAGTATATATATCCATTACTGATCCTCTAGGGTCGAATATTTTTATCTAATCATCGTATAATAGCATTATATTAGAGAACCAAAAATCTCCATGTACAACATGAACTATATCTACAGTCTCTATTTATTATAATTAATTACGTATTTATTAATATATTTCATCATATTCCTTTCCATAGGTTTTTTTATCAGAATATCTTTGATCCATTTTTAGTAAATAATTGTCTTTTATCTGCTATTGATTTATTATTATTTCTCCTTTTTGTTAGTGAATATCTTGGAGTATACCTATTAATCTATCTATATGATTTATTGTTATTTATTTGTTCTTGTATAATTTATTGAAAGTTATTCCTTTGAGGTATTCCATTTCATATTATGTATTATTACCATTATACACACATGGAAAATACTTTCTAATCGATTCGTATTTGTCTTTTGATTATATTTCCATATAGAATTTAAATTATGGAAGCATTTACCATTCTTATCCTTTTTTTATTATAGTTTATTTTCCATTATTATCTATTAATTGTAAATTATTATATATGTTACATCCATTAAAATTAAGTATCTTATTTTGTTCAATATCTATGTTAAATCCAAATTATTATATATTATTCATCAACGGATTCAATGATCTATCGTCTATGTATATATCAGCTATTGGTTTACCAAACAATATCTCATCATATGGAATACCTAATTAGTCAAGTTGATCGAATGTTATTTTTCCTATTTATGCGATTTATTATCCTACATTATGATTACATGTGAGCATTCTTCTAGATGTGAATATTATTATTATATGGCCTCTTTGTTTCAAATATTTCAAAAGATCTATGTTCTATTATATAGGTAAACAAGTTCTGTAATCATCTTTTATTTATGGACTAGTAACTAATGTACCATCTAAATCAAAACAAATCCTTAATTATTATTAGAAATATTTATCGTTTTGTATTATTTATTCAGTTGTTCCAATTGATATCACGGGTTGGTATAGGCAGATTATTTTCTTGCCTTATTGGATTAATTCCTTGTATAATTGTGAAATATAGTATTCATTTTATACTTTTTTATTATTATTGATTACCTATCTAGAAAGATTTAAGAATTCCTAACTGTTTTTAAATCCATAAATTCCGATACAATAGTTATCTGATATCTTTTATTTTTCCGCTATATCAGTCATGTAATTAATATTTTAATCGGTATTTTAATCAATCTCTGTTTCGCTAAATCTTCGATTTAGCTCCGATGTGGACACTAGTCCATGGTTATTCCCTTGGAATGATGTGTCGAAAGTTATAAATGAATATCTATCATAATTAGTATCATCTATTGAATAGTAAATATGATTGTCGTTTATTTATTTGAAATCATATTTACCATCTATGTATATATCACAATCCATCACTATTATTTAATTATTTTGCATCATTTCCTATGTGTTTTTTTATTATAAGAAAATAGAAACTGTTTCAACAGGACCTCTAGTTAAATATTATACATCGTAAAAATATAATTAGAAATTATCTTTCTTAAATATATGTTTAACCATCTATTCAAATTATTAGTTAAATTATTTATTATAAATAAAGAATAATCTATGTTTATCGCTATCGAAGTTATTTTTCATATATTCGAGTTGATGTTTCCCATTTATATAGTTCAAAGGTTTATTGAAGATGTTATTTTTTATTCTGGATCCCAAGCCAGCGCATAATAATATTATATCTATCATATATATTGTTTTATTAATTGTGAAATATAAATATTATAAAAAAAATATTCGTAAATATATATGGAAAATCAATAATATGATTTTGGTTTAAATCTTAATAAAATTTAAGAGATATGTGATTTATAGATTGATGATTACTAATAATTAAATGATTTTTACAGATAAATGGAAAAAATAGATCAAAACGACGATCAATAAAATAAATTATTTAGTTTTTGTATTAATAAATACGGCAGATATTTATATGAAAAAATAATCAAATATAAGATATAAAATGCTGATAATGAAATGACATAGTAAGCATATATTGAAAAAAATTAATATATAGATAATGTGGCATTAGTGATATCAATTTATCCGCCTCATTATCATTATATTTATGATATCATAGATGATATATTTAAAACAGAATCTACTAGGATAGATATTTTTCTTATTTTCAGTGATCATTAGGACTATCAATAATTCTAAAAAAAATAATTCATAATTCCTATAATTTATCAGGATAATGATAATAAAAATCCTCTTAATTTTAATTAAAAAGCCAAATTAGTCACAAATAAATAATTTTATGCTTTGAAATAATTACAAGACAACAAACAATATGATTATTATATATTATGTGATGCCGAAACTAAAATAATAAGGTAAAATTTTAATAAAACTAACATTAATGAAAAAATAAAACATATTTTCGATAAAAAATTGATATATGCTGGTAAAATTTAAAACAAAAAGAACATCAAAAAAGATTACTCATGTGAAAAAAATATAATAGAAACAGCCATCTAAATATTCGATGAAAAAAACAGAATAATTTTATAATAAATGACTGATAATTACAACTATTTTTATTGGTGGTCAGATATTCCAGTTTATAAAAGAGAACATTTAAAGGATTTTTTCAGTAAGATAAGTAAAGAAACAATGTATATAATCCCTATTCCTGTTTTTGGTCATATGGCTTATTTAAATTATCTAATGATATATCATTAATTTTAAATATTTGATTTGGAGACGTTGGGTGTCAGTCATTCATTAGAATTATTTTATACTGACTAACAATAACAACTAGATTGGTTATATAACAATAATTTTTCTTTCTCATGGGTCAACAGAAGATTATATGAGAAATTTCCATAATATTATATAGAAAAAGGATCCATAATGTATTTTCATTTAGATAGATGATAAATAAATAATTTTTTGTGTTAATAATAAAAAAATATTGTATTATATATAGATGTAATAGAGATAAAATTTAAAAAAGAGGAATGATAGGATGCAAAATTCGTTTGCTGTATTGGCTAGAAATAAATAAATATAAATATAGGAACCTGCTGAGCGGATATAGTAGATATAATAGAAAAAATATCTGTATTTTACTTCAAAGAATGATAATTACATAGAGAACATAAAGAAATTATTCTCTGATAGATATGAAATAATCACATATAAAAATATCCTTAATCATATAAAAGTACCAGAATACATACCTTTAAAGTTGCAATAAGACTTCATTAAATGTAGTTTATTGAATAAAAATACTATAATAATAGACGGATAACCACTGATAAATGAGAATAAGATAGATGATCTGGTGTGTATAAATGAAGGATGTATTTTTACATTATAAAATAATATTTTAGGAGCAATCAATAATAGATAACTGAAAGAATATCAAAAAAATATGATTATGAATTGTCTTAAATATTACGGGATATAATTCGAGTAAGAATCTTTGGATCAATTGATATAAAAATATAAAATAGAATATCAAATATGATTATATACTATGGGTTGTATACATTAAAACAACAAATAAAAATAAGATATAACTGAACAAAAAAAGGATTAGAAAATCGATATGTTAAATAAATAATTATATAAAGAAAGACAGAAATTATCTAATTATACGGGATTCGATAATCAACCTGCTATATAGATGCTATAAAATATAGAAGATATAAAAAGACAAATAGAACATTAGAAACTAAAAAATTGAAAAATATCATTGTTTTTTTATTATAATATTGACAAAATGAAGAAGTAATAGTTGAACAAAAAACTATAAGAAATGTAGTAATAAGATGAACTATATGCCTATGATGACTATGATGATGATGATGATTACTATGATGAATTTATATGCACACAGTGCCATAATTACCATTACGGATGGTCATATGAAATCGGTCTTGATATATAAAGATTCAACATAGAATTAGTCTATATAATGGAAAATATATAATTAAATGACAAATTGGTTGATCTATTATATTAACTCAGACAAGACACTCGTATATAATATATAATTGATCCCTATTTGTTCTGTGATGAATATTATAGAGATAGATATCATAGAATAAAAGGAAAATTATAAGAATTAAAGTCCACCGAACTCATTCCGATGCGTAATCAATAGTCTATAAGATATAAATATCACGATAGATTATGTAAAAATATAATGAAAAAATATGGAGTATTCTGTAGAACATTGCATATTTCATCAAAAAAAAAAAAATTCGAAACACGTATCAATATATTAATAAGACGTAGTAAACAGGCATCCAGGTGTTGTGTATATGATTGCTTTATTACTTATTATAATCTTTCGTATTTGTGGGATTTATATGATCAAAAATATAATTTCCTTGATTTAGATGAAATATAAATAATCAATGGAAGAGGTGATAAAGACATAATATAACTTTTGTAAATGAAAAATCCGGAAATATTGGGAGACGACATAGAATAAACATTTGGTACATAAATATTAAAAGATACATTCGGGGATTCATTTGGTATTTTTATTATCAATATTAGTTATAAATTGAGATATAAAGCTGTAGTAATGGATTTCTATAAATTGTTCTGATTTTTTTATAGGCGTCCGATTTCATCAAATTCCTGTTTTTTATACATATTTTTTTTTTTATATTTTTTATCTTAAAAAACTCATACATGTTACATCAATTATGCGAAATCTTTTACGTTTCTAACTAATGTTCCTCCTGGTCTAGGATTGATCTCAAAAATATAGATCTATCCTCCTTTAATCTTTAAATCAATAGCTACTATACCGGTATAATTCAGAATATGGAATATTTTCTGGATATCTTTCAAATGATCATCGTCTATGGTGTATTTCTCATACTTTTACATAGCTCCTTTTTATATATATATATTATCCTCATGAATTTCTTGATAGCATATTTAATCAATTATTTTTCCATTTTTTATTATACAATTGAGACTGAGTTCTTTATTTCCGGTTATGTATTCCTATATTACATATTATCTATAATTTATAGTGTCATTTTTATTATACATCACACAGCCTTTTCCTCCATAATTTAGGGAATCTTTGATTATTTTCTTCTTATTATCATTGACATCCTTTATAGTATAGACATGATTTATTTTTATAATGTAGATTTATGGCACTAAATGATCTAATCCATTAGTTAACATAAATTATGCAAACAATGCTTTATTTTCTAAAATATCCACTCCAGAACTATATAATCCAGGTATTTTATTCTCGTTAAGAATCATACTTTAATTTCCATTACAAGGAACAACATAATAATTATATTGTATATCTTTTATATCTTTTATTATGTTATATCCGAGCTATTCTATAGAGTCTCTCCATTCTTCGAATTAGGGTTCCATGAAGACTATTTATTTTTTTATGTCCATATATTATATTCATTTTTAATATATTATATATGGATAATTATAGAAAAGAAATTTTTGTATTTGGATGCTTAGGTACTAGGTTTATTCTTATGTTATTAGTCCTAGTCAATTATCAAAATAGATACCTCAGATACATATTATATGGTCTTTTATAGTCTATTGCTATAGGATTTGGAGTATCATACTTTACTACTGTTTCTGATTAATAATTAAAGAGACTTTTCAATAAAGACACAGAAGTTTGGTGGAAAGATTTCAGACCAGTTCATGGTGTTCTATATTAGATATCTGCCGTAATGGTTCTTAATAATAATAAATGGGCCTGGATTCCTCTTTTCATAGATATATTCGTTGGTATCTATTTATGGAATTAAAGATAATGATATAAAAATATTTTCCATATTATATATGTATTTTTCTAAGTTGACAAATTGGTTAGTAATAGGTATATCTGTTTTCTTATATTTATACAGTCTTATTCATTTAATACTTCGATAAAAAGATCGTATGAGACTGTATCGTCAAGCTGTTTAAAAAAAGAAAGATACTGGTCTTAAATTGCTAGTAATAGGTGCTCCTGCTAGTGGTAAAGGATCAAAATTCATGTCTTTATTTACTGAAAATTATGGATATGGAGATATTTGTCTTGATATAGTAGGATGTGAAGGCAAACCTGATATGTGTATTGAAATAAAGGGAGATTTAACTGAATAATTATAATCTAATAGTCTATTGTAAAATCAGAAATATGTTGTCTATATTTCTTGTTTATTAGAATACATCGATAGTGATAAATTACCGTATATTTTAGAACGTATCAAGGAATTATCAGATGATTACAAAAATCTCTATTGTGTAACAGTTAGTCAATACGATATAAACGCAGGATATTCTTATTATGATGATTACACACATACTAAGAATTTGATCCATTATGAATAAGAAATAAATGGTGATGGTAAATATTTGACGTTTTTTCCAATATCGAGAACTAAATACTTGATGTATAGAATAGCAAAGGAAATTTTCCTGTATTCTTCAATAGCATTTTATTCGTTCTTTATATTTAATTTATTCGTTAAAATTTGATATAAATATATATGATATAAATATATATGAGTGTGTTTTTAGTTATGCCTAATTAACTATTTGAGCAAAGAGTTCATGTATAAAATAGTCAAAAAATTTACATAGTAGAACATCCTAATTATTTCTGCAAATATACCTTTCATTACCTAAAATTGTTACATTAACTATGTACTATGAGACATTATGAGAAATATCTGAAAAGTCTTGGAAAAAATGTGAAATATATATCGTTAAAGGACTATGGTGAATTTATAAAAAAAATAGGAAAAAAATAGGATATCACTATGTATGATCCAATAGATAAAGATATTACATAGGAATACAAGAAATTTGTGAAGATGTTAGATAGTCCATAATTCATAGAAACTCATGAAGATATATAGGAATTTTTAAATTAGACTGGTAGCTAAGCATCGTTTAAGAATAGCTCTTGGTACATATACATAAGAAAGAAAAGGGGTGTATTGATGGATAAATATTCTAAACCGCTGGGAAATTAGTATTCTTTTGATAAATACAACAGAGATTCCTTTGAGTCTAATATAGAAGATTTAGAGAGTGAATTATAGTATAACTATGATAATAGTAAAGATCCTATAGTTCTGGAGTGTGTATAATATCTATAGGAATTAATATAGTAGAAACAGGTTCAAACATTTGGAATATAAGACTATAAGAACCTTGTTTTACCAATTAATTTTAAATAATCAAAGAAATGGCTATAGAACTTCATAGATAACAAACTTTAGAACTTTGGAAAATACTAAGATTCTATTAATTTGAATATCAATTATGGATATCATAGTTTCCTATCTCCGTTGCTAAATAATGGATTATTAACTCCAGAATATGTGATTACAGAAGTCCTAAAATGTTTACGAAATAATTTGAGTAATTTATACTCCATAGAGGGTTTTGTAAGGTAGATAATTGGTTGGCGATCATTCATGAGAATTCTTTATTAATATGAATACTAAAACATTAAGAATAGTAATTACTTAAAAAATAATATAAAGATACCGAAATAATGGTTAACTAATGATATGAAAACAAACATAGGATTCGTCGATTAGACTATTGATAAGTTAAAAAAAACAGGTTATTTACATCATATAGAAAGACTTACTATAATGGGAAATTATATGTTATTTTGCTAAATTCACCCGATGGATGTTCTAAAATGGTTTATGATGTTTATTGATTCATATGAATGGGTTATGTTTGGAAATGTGAATTGTTTATCTTAATACGCTAATAATTAATTTTCATTTAAATGTTATATCTGTTCAACTAACTATCTGAGCAACTAAAGTAATGGATAGATAAAACATGAAAGATATGGGATTTGGAATAGCCTTTATTACAATTTTATAAACGATAAGAGCAAATATTTGGTGTAGAATTACTATTAAGTTAACAATTGGAATATGAAAAAGAGTAGTGAAAAAAAGCTTTATGTATAGATAGCCAGAGAGTATTTGAAAGATATATGATAAAATATATGCTGTATTTCGGATAATTGGTATTAAATTATTAATTGCGAAATCTATATTCTAACTGTAATTCTATACCTATTCGAACATACTTACTATTCACCTTCAATAATTTTAATTACGAGAATATGTAAATATCTTTAATATTAGAAACTATATTTTGTGATTATATTTTTAATACATCATTGATTATCATTTAGAGTAGATATTTATTATCTTTATAATTTATATTATATCATAATATATTCTAAATTATGACTAATTAGTATTAAATTCATAATTAGGAAATATATATTCTAATCATAATTCCATTCTTATTTCCAGTATTCTAATATTCACCTTCAATAATTTTAATTACGAGAATATGTAAATATCTTTAATATTAGAAACTATATTTTACGATAACACATTTAACACATTATTTATTATAATTTAGAACATATATATTGTAATTAATATTCATATCAATAGGAAATGCTTCAATGAAAATTTCTAAAATTTTAAAAAATTCACCACTCAAAAGTTTGTTCTTATATATGGAACATACAAATTAATAATAACAATCTGAATCAACATGTGAAGAATAAATTCAATAAGATTCATAAATCAAAAATACATATGATTTCAGAGACTTCAAATACTCAGTATATTATGTTAAAGTATGCATAATAGACGTATTTGACGGAGTTCGTAATAGAACCAATAAAGATATCTATTTTAGATTAAACGATTTATGTAAACCATTTGATAGAGACTTCAAGGACATTAGAAAAACGAAGTAATTTTAATAAGCTTTTGAAGAAGAGCAAAAACTAGTTCCGTATCCATTAAGAATACGTATAACTGACGTTGAATCAAATTCTCGTGGCGAATATTATTCGGAACATGTGATGTTGTAACTAGTAGGATTCATAGATATGAAATATCTAAAGGATTTTTTACAAATAAGAGATAAATACAACGATTATATAAGTTAAAAATAGGAAATTTAATAAAATACCATTTTAAAAGATGAATAACTATATATGCAGATGCAAGTTTAACAATAACAATAGAAACCAGCTTTATATTAATATCTGTTGACCAATTTATAAGGTAAAGTTTCAGATGATTTATTGAAGCTTTTTGCATGTTAATTAAAAGGAATCGACGTATGGATTCATGAAGATTTTGCCATTAAAATACTTGGTTACACCACTTTCTAATCTTTCAATGGAGCTGTTGAAAAATATGTTCTAAATTAAGATTATATAACTTAAGCTCCAGCTTAAGCAGAGTTTTTGTAATTTAGAGAAGAATAAAAGACTACTAGTAAGAAGAAACAAATTTATATGATTAAGTTGGAGTGTTTAGAAAAAATGCTTTTAAACAGAGATACTAAATAATCCACGTAAGAAGTAAAAGATAATGTGAAAAATTATGTGAAATTCTTAAAATAAATCAAGGATTGTATCGTTTAATACTCGATCCAAGAATAGCATAACGAAATTCAAATATAAGACGATGTAAGTGAAAGCCAATTAGAAGATGATTAAGAAGAACTTAAACAAGACCATGAAGGAAATTTATAGGATCACAATGGTCAAATAGTATAACATAATCAGTAATTACAAGTAATTTAAGACCAAATTTATAACATCAATGATCTATCTCTCAAGTAGTTATATATGATACTTGGAAAACTAGAATGTTATAATTCTAATGAAAGATAGAAGAAATTTTTAATATAGATCGTAGAAATGCGTATCTAATTATTAGAGAAAGATTCATAGATAGAATTACAGAAAAAAGATAACTAAATAGAACTATAAAAAAAGGATACAGAAATATCATAAACAAAAAACTAATTAGAATTACAGAAAAAGGATACAGAAATATTACAAACAAAAAGTCAATTAGAACTACAAAAAAAAGATACTGAACTACTATTAAAAGATAAAGAAATAGAACTCAAAGATAAAGAATTAAGCAAATAAAATGAGATGAAGAAATACTTAGAAGAATCACTTAAAATATGTTAAGAATGGATATTATACATCCTTTATTACGTCTAAGAAGAAATTGATATTATAAACGATAAATTACTTCAATTAATAAACACACATGTAAAAAATAATGGCACATAGACCCAAAAATAAGAATAGCTAATCAAATGCTATTAATTGTTATCCGAATTCCTTAAAACAAACTATTCCAGAATGCAATAAAGAACCGATGATATAAACGATATGAATGATATAATGTAGGCTAATAACAAAGATTATCTTCCATTTTATATTGGAATTTGCTAATAAAACAGATCTTAAATAAGACCATATGAACACTATGATAGTGTGATTAAATTGTTATCCTATATTGATTAATCGAAAAATCTCTACAAATATAGAGAACTTTGTAAGTATTTATAATAACATAACACTAGTAGTAGATACTTCTATTAAACTAAAATATGCACTTTGTCCAATACTGATAAAATACTTAGAGATATCGAAACTAAAAAAATATAGCAACTCATGGCCAATAATCCGTAGATAACAAATAAAGAAAACTATAATAAATTCCGTGACGGAAAGAAATATAAAATAATCCATGATTATTTAACAGAAAATGGATTAAAGAAAGCTGGTGATATTAAATTTTGATCATATTTTACTATATCTTTTACTATATCTTTTGTGTCTTTATATTATAAAAAATTGAAAAATCTCTCTTTTAAATATCTATCTCATATATGAATTCATAAACTGATATAACAATGAATACAACAGATATCACCACAGATGATACCGTATAAAACATAAAATAATATGATTTAGTAGATCAACAAGAACTCGAATAATACGTTAAAGAATCTCATGGAAACGACTATGAATAATAAGAGTACAAAGAAATACTAAAAGATATATAACAATAATTCCCTAATTTACGTGATTACTAATAACAAGCAATTAGCATATTTGTTTATAACGATTTCTTTGGTATTATTAATCTATTCTGTGGATTAGGAAAATCAAAGACGGGATTCAGTATTTTGTAATATCTAATAGCGTAAAATCTAGGATCATTTCTATTAGTATTTCCTAGTCTAGATCTAATAGAGTAATATACTAAGGAATTTGGAACAATATTTTAATAAAACGGATATAAAATAGTTTATTTAAAAACAGGAGAAAATGCATAGTCCATCAAGTTCTTAAATGAATATTTTGAATATTATGGGGAAAATATAGAACAAGATATAGAACAAGATATAGAACAAGATATGTAATAAAATATAGAACAAGATATGGAAAATTATATAGAGGAAAATGTTCCATAAAGAAAAATAATAGTAATTTCAACATACCATTCTGTTCATTTAATAGAAAAATTCTACGATCAATTTTCATTCGTATTACTAGATGAATGTCATCATGCATTTTCCAAGAATCGTGAATTCCTTCAACATCGTTATCATTATATGGTTAAATTAACTGCTACTTTACATTAAGAAGAAAATATAGAACACGTTTTATATACTTATCCGATTGATCTTGCGATATAAAAAGGATACCTAGTTGACTATCAAGTCACTGTACGTATGTTTAAATAAACTGATGATAACAGATTTCTAAATCGTATATAATACGTATCAGAAAAGATGACTAAAAATAATGAAACTCATTGCGTAGTTTACTGTGCATTAATTGAAAAAGAACATGATTAAATAAGTAATATAAGTGAAATAGAGAAGTATTAAGTCAAAAACTGTTAAATAAAATCCGTTAGTTCTAAAAGTGGAAATAGGAAAGAAATTTTGGATTGGTTTAAGGGACTCAATATATAAGAGAGAATGAGTGAATAGATGAGTGAATAATAAATAAAAAGCTATAGTAAACAATATACATAATAATTAACGATAGATATTATCAATCCAATAAAGATATTATGTAATGTAGGAATACTAAAAGAAGGTATTGATATTCCATAAATAAATTGTATCGTATTTAATGATCGTAAGTATTCATTTGTGGATATAATACAAAATATCGGCAGAGCTATGAGACCATATAAAAAAGATGGTTATTAAAAGAAAATTGCAAATATGATTATTCCAATGGAATCTTTTACTAATGAGGAAATATCTATATTAGAAGATTAAAGTGCAAAATGGACCAAGGATATGGATAAGAAATTTAAGAAATTGATTAGGGTACTTGAAGTACTTAAGAAGATTGACGGACGCATTAGTGAAGATAATTTATTTGAAAAATGCACCATAGAATGTGAATTTCTATAATAGGAGACTGTTAAAAAGATATTAAAGAAGATAACAGAGGGAAAATAAAATAGCTATTGGGAAAAGATTGAATTGGTGAAATAGTTCATTAATTAGAATAACACAAAACCTAGTTATAAATCTATTAACTAAAAAGAAAGATAAATAGGTTAATTCTTGTCGTGTTGTTTATGGGATTATAAAAAATAGACTAAAAGAATGGCAATTAAAGAAATACGTGATCATTTTTAACAATTTCTACAATAATATAAAGAACATCTTAAGAGTAATAATGACATATATTTTGAGAAAATAGATAAAGTAAAACAGTTCATCGATATTAATAAGAAACGTCCTGTAATCAGTTCTAAAAACTAAGAAGAAAAATAGTTGGCCTATTTCTTGTATAATTCTATAAATTCTTATAAAAAATAGAGATAAAGAATGTCTGTTAAACTAATACGAGATCATTTCACACAGTTTATAAAATAATATAAGGAATATTTTAAGAGTAATAATGACATATATTTTGAGAAAATATAATAAGTAAAATAGTACATAAATATCAATAAGAAACGTCCCAGTGATAGATCTAAAAATTAAGAAGAAAAATAGATAGGGTAATTCTTATCACAATGTTTAGATTATTATAAAAAAAAGACTAAAAAAATGTAAAACAAAGACATTTATGACCATTTTTCATAATTCCTAACACAATATTAACAATACTTTCCAAACACACCCATGTAACCATACAAGATAATATTTACTAAAACATAACAGAAATTTCTAGACAATCTCTCTGACGCATATTTCATAAAGAAATAATACAAGAACTATTCCAAATAAGCTACATAAGTGTTCTAACATCCATATTTAATAGAATAATACGAGAAACAATTAGATATCCTTAACGAACCATTATTTCCCAATCTTTTAAAAATTGAAAAAAACAGTTTTTAAAATGATGTTGAAGTATATATGAATAACTCTAATACATAATAGTTAAACGATTCAGTAAATGAAAATTTAGAAGAATCTAAGGAAGAAATCTTATAATAATCTATGTAATAAGATATAATATAAACTACTCAATAGCCTATATAATAACCTATAATATAGCCTATAATATAGACTATATAATAACCTAAAAAAGCAACTAAAGTAACCAAAACAACAAAAGTAGATAAAAGTACTACCAAAGAAAATCTAGAACAAGCCTACATTAAAGAATTATAACTAATCAAAGATAATTTGCATAATTATAATACTAAAACTGAATTAACGAAGTATATTTCAACAATTGCTACAAAAGGTCTCGGTAAAAGATTGGCTGATCAATTTGGAACAGTCAATAAAAAATTGATATTCCTCAATGGTTCTAGCGCAGAACAACTATAGCAATAATCAGACAATTAGAACCTAGAAACTATCAAATAGTACGTATAACAGATTAAAGTGACTACTAAAAAATAACTATAGGAATATATTAAATAATAAGGATTTAGTGCTAAGTTAGTTGATAATTTCGCTATGGATAAGGTGAACAAAGTATTTTAATTTTAGAGTAACAATATATTACCAATATAATAATAACCACAGCAAATATAGTAACCTATTTAATAGTAATAAATATAGCAAATATAGTAACCAATATAGTAATAAATATAGTAACCAATATAGTAAAATGATATAGAATTTGATGATAACATCTCTACCATAAATACTAACACAAATGTTTACAATGAATAGATGAAACTTGATCAAATAGAATCAGAAAAAACTACAGACAAAATACAAGATAAACTATTCGAATTGTTAGAATAAGAAACTATAGAAGAACAACTAGTAGAGAGTATTTTAACTAAAACAAAAGATCTTTCATTAGCTAAATTGATCAGTTTATATGAAAATATAGTTAAATATTCGGATAAACCAAAGTTATTATAAATGACTTTAAAGAGATTTATATGATAGATATTTTTACATTTTTTTTACACTATTTTTTACATATTTTTTACACTATTTATATATATTTTTTTTATAATTTTTATCTTAAAAATTGAAAAATATTCCATTTAAATATTAACATCTATATATGGAAAATGATTCTTAACTATCTATACAATCTATCAACAAATGTGATATATAAGATTAATAATACATACAAGAACAATTTAAAGAATAATATCAATAAACGATTCAAAATGAAGACTTCAAATAAATATTGATAAATATATAATAAGAATATCCACAACTCAGATATTATCAACATGAAGCAATAGCATCTTTCATATATAACGATAACTATGGAATAATCAATTTATTTTGCGGTTTAGGAAAGAGTAAGATATCATATGCAATAGTTGATCAAATGATAAAATAAGGCAAATAAAGTTTCTTATTAGTTTTTCCAGCCAATTTATTAGATTAATATTTTAATGAATTTGGGTAGAAATTTATAGATTAGAATATACAAGTTTTGTTTATGAAATCTGGTGAAAACAGTAAAACAATTAAAATACTAGAGAAATATCAATTCGATGATGAATAATTATCGGATATGGATATAGAAGAGAATATAGAAGAGGATATAACAGAAAATAAAGAAGATGATAAAGAAGATGATATAACATATGATTCCCTATAGGATTCTATATAAGATTAATCATAACGTATCATAATACTTAGTTCATACGATTCAGTTCATTTATTAGAAAAATACTATGATAAATTCTCATTTGTAATGCTAGATGAATGTCATCACGCATTCAGTGAAAAAAGATTATTCTTACAAGATAGAAAAGAAAATATGCTGAAACTCACTGCTACAATGCATAAGTAAGAGAATGAAGACGAATCTGATAATAATCAAATAGTTTTCACTTATCCTCTTTAAGAAGCAATAGAAAAAGGATATTTGTGTGATTATCAAGTAACAGTTCAAATGTTTATTTAAGGATCTGAAAATGAGAGATTTTAAAAGAGGATGCTTTACATGAAAAACAAGATGGAGAAAAATAACGAAACACATGGGATTGTTTATTGCAGATATACTGATAAAGAACATGAAATACTGAGTAATACAAAAGAGATGTGTAAATATGATTTAGGAGCTAATATTTAAGTACGTGCTGTCAGTTCTAAAATGAGCGATAATGAAAAGAATGACAACATGAAATGGTTCAAAGAATAACCTGATATATAGAATAAGAACATAAAAATTCTATGTAATGTAAATATACTAAATGAAGGAGTTGATATACCATAAATTTCTACATTGATGATTTAAGATCCGAAATATAGTTTTATATAGATCATCCAAAATATAGGTAGAGCAATGAGACCGTATTGTATAAAAAATAATGATGGAGAGATAGTTTACAAGAAAAATCTTGCGAATATCATTATCCCAATGGATTCTTTTACAGAAGAAGAGAAAACTATACTTTAAAAAGATGATGAACCATGGAGTAAAGATATGGATAAGAAATTCAAGAAACTATTGAAAATATTATAGAGTCTTAAGAAAATAGATGGTCGTATAAGTGAAGACAATTTGTTTGCGAAATGCAATTTTGAATGTGATTGGTTGAAGAGTGATAGGATATAGAAAATAGTGAAAAAGATAACATAGAATAAGATTAATAGTTATTGGGACAAAATAGAATAATCATAATAATTTATATGTATGAATGATAGGAAGCCAAATAGGGATTCAGATGATATAAAAGAATAATAGTTAGCCAATTTTTTGAAAACATGTAATAGATATTATAAAAAAAATATTTATATAATGGCTAATATTCATATACGCATTCATTATGAACAATTTATTAAGAAGAACTAATATTACATGGTATAACAGTGTACGAACAGAACTATATAGTAATGGTAATCAAAACTGAAAGAATTAGAAGATTTCGTGATTTTAAAATAACGCGCTCCACAATATAATATATAATAAGAAAAGAAATTATCTATTTGGTATTAAAATTAAAATCAACACAAAATGAAAAAAATTGGTTTAATGAAATCTGCAGATATATAATAAATGTGGGATAATTTCCAAGAGAAATATAATATTCAATTTAAAAAAAAAAGCAACTTAAATGATAAATTATCTCAAATATAATAATATATCGATAAATATTATGAATTACCACGGTAGCCATCAAAAATGAGTATTTTTTTCGGAGTAACTATGGAAAAATTGAAAAAAAATACACTTACATAAGATCAAAAAAAGAGTGTATAGGAATTTATCGATAAGAATTATTTCTTAAAAGGTCAAAAGCGTACGGCTAGAACTTTATTCAAAAAAAAAAATTAATTAAGAGATTTTATTAACGAAAAAAACAGATTTCCCAACAGAGGAGAAGAATAATACAAAATAATATAATATTTTAATAAAAAAAAAAGTGGGTATCTGAGCCCGATTAGTAAAAAAATAATGGATTAAATACTCACAGATTATAAATGCTTATAAGATGATCATAATAAAATTGATATTTATGAAAAAATAATAAACTTTATAAGAGAAAAAAAAATGAAACCGAGATATTTTTCTAAAAATTAAGATGAAAAATTTATATTTTCTTAAATGAATTGTCTTATTTTAAGGAGGAATCCTGACACTGTCGAAAAAATGTATATAAAAAAAATATAAGAAACTTTGAATCAGAATTTATGTAAAAATAATCATTTTAAGAAATTCGTAGAAATGTTAAACCGTTTTATCAAATATTTAAATTCATATAATTTTAGATCTTTCAAATTTTAAGATCACTGCGAGGATTTAAAGAAATGGTATTAAAAATAATGGCAATCTTATCTAAGAAATGAAGGTCATTTTGAAGATAGGGATATATCATAAAAATGGGAAGAATTGGTTTAAAAAAAAAATATTAGTTTTTATTGTAAATAATAATCAAATATAGTAAAATAATTCATTAGATTATTTAAGTAACAAAATGATTTATATAATAAAAAATAATAGATATATCTATAATTTATATTGAATAAAAAAGACATATATGATGTGGATTTAATTTTTTTTAGGTAATAAATAATACATTCAAAAGAAAAAAAAAATAACTAATATCAAGAATATATACAGTAAAGAGTTGATTTATTTAACGATAATTAACCAGAAGGAAATTATGTACAACTGTTCTAATATCCTTTAGATAATAATGAGATATCTAAATCTATGAGAATATAAAAATAAACTGATGTGTTATAAAATACTGACAATGTGTAAATACAAAACATACAAGACAAAATATAAGAAAAATTATTTTAAATATTAGAAAAATAATGTGTAAAATAATGTTCTGTATAAAAAGTGTTATATGATTTAAAATACTTATCGATCATCAGATTAAATAGTTTATATTATAATATAGATAAATATCAACATATGCCAAATCTATTAGAGTTAGTTTTGAAGAGGTTCATTTGATTATAGGTATTATCTACTTTTATCTTAAAAATACATCATATATATTCCTCATTCCTATTCTCTATCATTATCTTTTATTGCATATTATTTACTATAACCAGTTATAAAATCGTATTTCCTATCGTTCTTAAATATCTAAAATATGCTCTTATTTCTAATACTTGATAATATCTTTAATGAAACCAAAAAATCATAGTATCTTTTAAAATCTCCAGAATCACCAATTATTGATTTTTCCTATTCAGTTAACTCCCAATCTTCAGTATTTTATATCCTTAAATTAGTCATGATCAATTAATGAAAAATCTCGAAATTCTTGATGCTAATGTTCTTAAGAACTATCTCTTTATCACCCATTTTCCATCTGTTTATGAACTATCTAGATTCATTTGAAAACAGCTTCGGGTTTATCTGTGAATATAGTACACAATCACTTACTAAGAAATATTGTTCATCATAGTTTATTTTATTATGTTTTAATCCATATTAATCTAGTTTTTACATCATCAAATCATATCTATATTTAGAATACTAATTATCTCTTTAATAATAGCTAGTTTTGAATTTTAACAATGAAAAATCTGCTTTAAACAGATAAGACCAAACTTCTTGATCTGTATCATCTTTTATCACTGATTTTTGATCCGTACTAATTCTCATATCATTTACATATAAAAACAAATCATGCTCTATATTGTCTCTTAATTACATAATATGTTTTATACAATCATAATCGAAAAAATCATTTATTATATATACATTTTTATTCTTATGAATAGCATTTTACATGATTCCGAAATCTGTGAAATACTGATATTTTACCTCTTTTCCTTCAAATGTTTTCATTACAGGAGTGTCTTCAATTATGTATGATTTCTCTGGTTTTTCAGGTAATACAGATGTCAATGATAGATGTTTCCATTTCAATTCCTTGAAATCATAATATTTAGTGAATTTATTATTCATGCTGTATTCATAGTCGATAATCAAACAATAATTAGCTGGATCAACGAGTATCCAAGTGATTTCTGGGAACAAATAAAAGAGGAATTATATATGCATTCCATGAGCTGATGCTATATAAAGTAATAGAATTTTTTGATTATTAACAGTAACTATTTGTTTTACTTTTTGTATGAATTATATTTCAGAATACAATAATTTCCTCTATCCACAATGCTTTGGAAAATAGTTGTTCTAAATGTATTAAGTGTATTGCTTATTTATTTAGTCGTAAGTATCATAGTCGTATTTATCAGGAATTGGTAATAGTTACTTGATAGCATGCTTATTCTTGTCGAAACTCCATAAACTACTAGGATCTTGGAGATATTTTTTAATGTCGATATCGTTTATTTTTTCGATGGTTATCATATTTAATTCATGGGTTTTATTCTATTTATTTTATAGTGAATTTTATAGTGAATGCTATGATAGATGGTTTGATATATTTTTATGTTTTTGCTATTTCTCCTATTTCTCCTATTTCTCCTATTTTTATTATAATAACAATAAAATAGCTAATAAGGAAACTGATAAATTGAATGTTAAAAATATATATAATGGGTTCATATATAAAATAAATAAAAGTTTGAATATTTTATATCTTGATATCTATTATAAAAATTGAGGCAATTAGCGTAGCTAATTTCCGGAATTTTAAAAATGCCAAAAAACAGTATTTAAATTTATGATTTAATATATGCAAGAAATGATGATGAAATTAATAATGATAATAAATATGATTCATTTATTATTTATATATTAAAACGAGTCATATCCAAACTAGGAGATAAAAAAAAAATTTATGAGAGACATACAATAACCAACATAAAATTATAATAACAGGATGATTTTCTATAAATAAATATTAGAATTTGGTTATACAAATTTAACAGAATTCAAATAATATGAAACTATATTATTAAATATGATTCCTACTTACAATTTCTAAGATGAATTATATCTTCATTTGAAGAATATAAAATGTGATATATAAATAATAGAGTACATAATAGAATAATAATTCGATGTACGTATTGTATAAAATGATCACGTAGAAATAATAAATGATCACGCGCAAAGATATATAATATATATTTAGGGGAATACTTTTAGATTCAATTTCTAAGAAGATTGGCATACTATAGAGAAAAGAAAATATTTATCATAACATCAACCATTTAACTTAATCAGATGGTATCTAGGAATTTATTATTTCAAACCAGAAGAGATACAATATTAACACCCTGATTGGGCTTTATTAAATATAAATAAATAACCAATTAGATAATCATAGAAAAGTAAACATGGATTATTCTGATATTTATATATATTTTTTTTTTATTATTTTTATCTTAAAAACAGAAGCATCCAATTTCCTATAAAATATTTTTTTCAAAATAAATATTTTTAAAAAACCTAAAATATATACATGGAGTATCTTGGAGACTAATAAAATAATTATCAATCAGAAACAGAATTAAACGATGAATATTATCAATAAAATATGGATGACATAAGATAATAAATATTACAAGAGTTATAATAGTATGGAAATTGTTATATATAATACTCATTCGAGAAATTGAAAACAAGTATTGAAAATAACCAATATTGCACTATTTATTTACCTACAGGATCAGGTAAATCAGTTTTGATTTAAAAAATTGTATAATTGTATATGAATAAAAAATTCATTTACGTATGTACTTTAGAATCTTTGAAAGACCAAATGTAAAAGAAATTCAGCAATAATTCTGCATTAAGAAATTTGGTAATTTAATAATGTAGATATAGCGAATATGATGAATTAAAAGATAATCAAATATTATGCATGTGTTACATATCATTTATAAAACTCATAAAAAAAGATACTAATTTTGGAGATAAGATATTGATATTCGATGAGTGCCATGAATTATAATATGAAAATTTATTAGAAATATAAAAAAAATATACCAATAAAATGATATTTATGACAGGAACACCAGTTGATTACGCTAATGATAATATAGTATAATAGAACATAGTAGTCGATTTTAATTATCAAATGATCAAATAAATATAGGAAATAAAATAAGAATATTACTATCCAGAAATAATAATACGTAATATAATTAATTCTTTTGCTAATTAATAGAATAAATAATTCCAATATTGGTAGATTTGTTTGAAAGTAGTGTAAGAAGCTGTTAATTCTAAATTCATGTTAATGTGTCTAGAAGATGCATGTACTTTAAATTCAATAGCTAGTTAAATGAATAAATAATTCGGAGATATCTTAGTAATATATACTAGATCGGAAAAAGATTCCAAAGATGTATATTACATAGATTCTAAAAAATTGAGTATTTTAGAACACATATATTATGACGAACAAGAATAGAGAATGAGGATAAATAGGATATAAGGAACTAAATATAAAAAGAAATATGAGACAATAAAAAAGCTATTAGAAGAAAAGAATATATAAAGGATAGTCCTTTTATCTCATTAAAACATGAGAGAAGGGATTGATTTACATTATTTTGATTCTTTATACTACGATTCAGGTGAAACTTAATAGCATAACATAATATAATAAATATTTAGAGTTATACGGTCAACAGATAAAAAAAAATCTGTATATGTGTATTTCTCAGAATTAAGAGAAGATAATAGCAAATCTTTATAGGCAAAAAAATTATTATAAGAATATACGAATAATTAAGGAATTCATATGTCACAATACGAAAAGAAAAGATAACAAGCCAGATTGAAAAAGAAATAATAATACATAAACCATGACATATAAAAAACTTTCGATATTTATGAGAAACAATATAAAATTAAATGTTCAGATATGAATAAATTCCTCAATGATAAATATGGATAAATAAATTATTAGAAATATGGTGATTAATTATTAAAATTTGATACAGTTGATAAAATATTTGCTTATTTATAACTATATTAATATTAATAAAAAAAAGAACCATGTATGAATATAAAGAAGTCAAAAGTTTTTTATGTAAAGGAAAATAGAGATATATTTGATTAAAATATCAATAAACATCCTGAATTTGAAGCTAATTACAAATAATGGTGTCAATTTAGAACCAATCTATAATTAAATCAAATGAACGAGTTCCAATTGAGTTAGATAGAAGATATACATATAGATCAAGAGATACATATATTATATTATGATACTTTATTATAGAAAAGCAATGGAAACATAGATATATTAGGAGATATAAAGAGTTATAAAACATATTCTTAATATATAGAAGAGTTTTATTAAAAATATTTTCCAGGTTAAGACTCTGAAGTCATTTATTAGGAATGTATACGTAATAGTTTCTTATTTTCTTATTTATTTCCTATATCTTATTTAAATAAATAAATAAAATTAGATCTTCATCAAGCTTGTATATTATTAGATTTTACATAATAAATATAATAATTTGAATAAGTAATTAGTGAAATGATAAATAATAGAGGAACCATCAGATAGAATAAAGATATTGAATAAATATTGAACAAAAGATCCGGAAATAATATAGTTTCTAAATTGTTTATATTTTCATCAAAACTACCAAATACATAATATTTAATCGATTTAATAATAAAATCACATGATAAAAAGAATCCTAATAGGGCATAATAAAACAAAACCAGAGGAAACAAAGACTTTGATTAAATAGATGGGTTATTAGATAAATATTTAGATGAAAGAAAGGTATCTAATTATACAGTATTACATTTCAAAGACTAATTAGCTTCATATATTTTAGAATAATTATATTAATTTAGAAACAAAACCGGTATTTAACTTGAAATAGAAGAAACAAAATAAGATGAAAGAGCAAGATAGAGAAGTGCATAAATAAGACCACCAGAAGATAGACCAATAGAATTAATATAAAAATATAAATAATCAGTCTTATTTGTTAATTATGGCATATATATTAATGGTTAAATATATAACTGTAGATATTATATGAATGCTATATAGACTAGTGATGATACTATCTAATTCCTATCGGTAAAATAAAAGGGAATAAAAATATTATCAAGCGATAAAAAATACATAGATTGGTTTATAAATAAAATAAATAATGTATAATAAAACAAAAAAGCATTCACATTGTCTGGAAAAGATGAAATATTTTAAGAAAATATCGAAATGTACCAGGAGATATAAAAATGCTTGATATCAGGAGATGAAATTGGTTTACATACAGATATAGCTACAACTAAATACGGAAAAGGTTTAATTGAATTTCCTAGACATCGATTATATCAAAAGAAGAAAATCGATGAATTAAAATTACAAGAGAAGAGAAACATAACTGGACAGATATTGACAATTATATTTGTTACTGATATATGAAAGAATTATATCAAAAAAACTTCAATATTTTTAATCCTGTATTTCCATATTTTTCATTCAAATATTTTCTACAAGCTTCTTTTCCATGATAACCTTATATGTGATCTATGATATAAGATGTATTTTTTTCATCAATCAAAAAACATTATATGTAAAGTAAATTTAATAATTTTGTTGTTTTTTTTTAGCTATACATAATTACCTACGAGCTCTTACAATGCATACATTCATTTTTGAAAGATGTGACCTTGACTCTTTTTCCCGATGTGTATTAGCCACAATTGGAAACAAAATTATCTTGAAACAAAGAATAGTCAATATTTTTTTTACAGAACTAACAATATTTTTATTTTTACTAATTATCAATAATATATTTAGCTATATCTATGTATTATTAACCTTCTTGAAACTTCATAGGATCCATATTTATCAAACTAAAGAATTCCTTAGAGAAATCGTTCTGTCCATTTTCTTTCTTATAACTATAATATTTCTTGTAAGTATCTACATCAATTTTTCCTGATTCTAATAGCGAATTTATATTCAAAGCTACATTCAATATACTAAAAAGATCTCTTAATTACTCATTTTCTTTCTTCAATATCATAATTTATTTATTATACATCTAGTCTTTGTTTTAAAGCTATTAATCAATGTTATATGTCATTATATCTATTATTTCTTATTGGTTATATTTCTTTTTTTCTTTTAATTTGGAATACCTATCAAAGTCCTATCCAATGATTAACACGTCCATTATCTATTAAATTTTCACATTGATTATATCATAAAAATCATCTATATCTTGGGTATCTTATATATTAATAATACATTTCAAACAGCATAGTTTGTAGTTTTGGGTATTTATCATGTTTTATTTGCAATTATGAATATTTTCCATATATATTTATTACGTTCTTTAAATACCTAAAAAAACAGGAATTTAAAAAATGCCAAAAAAAATGTATTTAAAAATGAGTAATTATATATGGAATAACAATTAGAAGAATAAAAAATACAAGATATCACATTAACTAATAATACAGGATTAGTATATAGAAATGGCAAATTTGAATAGAAATAGTTACATTATGTGATATAAAAATAAGATATAATAAATGTAATATAATTGCTAAAAGATAACTATAGTGAAAACGATATAAAGAAATATATATAAGAATTTGGTATTCATATGTTGAATTTCGATTTATGGCATCATGATTCAACATTAATGTAGTTCTAGTCAACAGAATAAAGAAACAATTTTATGAACTAAGTGGTAAAAAAATTCTTGATTGCTGGTTCAGATTATATGATAATATAATAGTCTTAAATTGCAAATTACTATCGATAAGATTTTAATGGATCTATTCCTTCAAATTAGAGCACTGTTTATAATAATTATTTCTTCAGCTATTCTGGATTCAATAAATTACAGATTCACAAAGATTTACACAACGCCGACTTTCATATAAAATGTTCAAGCATATTATTGAATCTTTTCAAATTGAAATCAGAATAACTATAGTAAATAATAACTCAATAAAGAAATATTATAACATAATAGCTATAATTTCAAACAGAAGTCAATGAAAATGTATTATAAAATAATAGATCATTACCTAGTGTACATGAGGATGATAATGTCGATTTGTATATATTAAGAAGGAAAGATGATAACGAATCTGGTCAATATTATCTATTTTGTTGTAATTTAAAATCATACAAATAGCAATTATTTAATAGATTATGGCAAGATTATAAGACTTATTAACAAAAATTTGATGTAATATTGCATCTAAGAAATGTATGTGATCCATAAAAACTAGTTAAAAATATCATTACAATTTTAAAAGATTTACATGTAATAAGAAATGTTTATCGTAATAAAACATTTACTTCAGATAGTAATTTTATATTATCTTCGATGATAGAATATATATATGAACAGAGATTGAGCACTTAAAATGCTGATATAGTTCATTTAACTGAATAATGTAGACATAGATTAATACAAATGTAACTAGATGATGAAGATGATTTATAATAAGATTTAGAACAAGATATATGATATGATTTATTACATGTTTTTTTCTGTATATTTTTTAATATTTTTTTTTTAAAAATTGAGGCAATTTGCGTAGCTAATTTCCGGAATTTAAAAAATGCCAAAATATGGTATTTAAAATAAGTATAATTATATATGGAATCATAATAATAGATGATATAATAAGCAAATTAGGTAAATTAACCAAATTAGTTAACAATTGATGTGATAAGCTAATAATACGGCGATAAAAGATTAGATGTTTTAGGATCTATATAAGAACCATGGTTTATTGTTAATCAGGTATGTAGTATTTTATAAGTCAATAGAACTTCAACTATGATATAATAAATACTCCAAAATCCTGATTTCTGTATTCAAATATAAAATTTATAGGGTATGTAATTAACAATGACCTAATTTTCTGATTTAGAAATAAGAAATCTTAATTAACATAATTTCAATCAATTAAAAATAGTCAATGAAGATGGACTATATGAAATCATATTTAGAACCAATTCTCCGTTAGCCGAGTAATTCAAGAAAAATATTAGATAATTGATAAAAGATTTTCGTCTAGGTAAAATATAATATGTCAAACAAAATGCTATAGAATTTCAATAAAAGATTGCTATACAAGATTAAGAAATAACTGATTTACAAGATAAAGTAGAAGATCTCGAATTAGATAATGAATTATTATAAGATACTAATGAAGAACTCAAATAAGAAAATGATACTCTTACAAACGATATAGAAAGCGTAAACGAAAATATTTTAGAAAATAACAGAACATTTAAACCATTGAAAAATAGTAAATAAGTAAATATAAGTATCTATCAATAACTAAAAGATTACAAGAATGATACTATTTTATAAATTTTCTGCTGTAATAATGATACAATAAAATAATAACTAATAGGTCGTTTAGGAACTAGTAATGAAAAGAAATTAGAAAAAACACATAAAAGAATCTTATATATAGATAATGTAGCAAATGGTAAGAATTTCATTGATTTATGCGTCTATGTATTATTTAATTTAGAGTTAATACAAGAACATAAGACAAATACTAGAACTATGACTACTAAAGAGCATTAATTATAGATCATTCAAACTATATTCAATAGTATTTATGAGAAGAGATTGAACTATGATGAACTAGATAAAGAAGACATTTTAGACGAAATAAGAGACCAATTTTTCTGATATATTTTTTCTATAGGCATTTGATTTCATCAAATTCCGGAAATGAGTTCCACTCATTGCCTATTTTTTCTATATTTTTTTAACATTTTTATTTTAAAAATTGAAAAATATCTTTGTTAATAACTACCCTTTCATATATGGCTCATTTCATCAATGACGGATAAAAAAAAATTCATAACTGTATATGTCAATATTTGTATGACAATTCATAATCGCATACCAAATGCTTAGCTAAAGAACATACATGTGTTTGTCCATTGGATTTAGATATTACTATAGAATCATTATAATACGAATGTTAATCTAAAAAACATAATTGTATATGTACCAATTTAATCGAAAATAATATAAGTTTAAATAAATGTAGATGCACTGAAGAAAATCAATAAAAAGGCATGTATTGTTTTCCTTAAAAAGAAGACTCTTTCAATCATTTATGCATATGTAAAGATCTCCTCTGTAATAAATAAAGCAACACTCTTTGTAGAACATAATTTCATGATTGTTTATGCAAATATTTCACTAACAATTTTTTATGTATGAGTCTCGGAACTATGAAAAGTTATTGAAAGTTAACAATTGTAAAATACATATTATATATGTAATAAAACAACTATATCTCAGGTAAAAAAGCTTCTGATATACTCGGTATTTCTATATGGACTCTTAGAAGATTAGCAGATACAGGTCAGATAAATTTTATAAGAACATCTAAAAATAGTAATAGAAGATATGATATTTCTTCTTTTTATAAATAGAAATAGAGATTAAAGATAATATATTGCAGAGTGTCTTCATATAAATAAAAAGGAGATTTGGAGAGATAAATATAATATTGCAGATAGAAATATCCAGATTATGTGGTTTTATCAGAAATAGCTTCTAGTAATAATTATAAAAGACCAAAATTCTAAGAATTATTGAGACTTTTATTTGAAAATAATATAGATACTATAGTTATTACATACAATGACAGAATCTGTAGAATAGGTTTTGATTTGTTCAAATGTATATGTGATTTCTTTGATACTAAAATAATATCTATCTTTTAACAGAATATATCTCCTCAACAGTAATTGACTCAAGATATACTTGCAATAATGACTATTTATACAGCCAAAATAAACGGTATGAGAAAATATAGCAATTGAAAAAATAAATTTTTCGATTTTTTACCCTTTAAAAATAGTCATTCTTATATAAAATGCAAGAACAATCCACGGGCAATCCGAAAATAAACCAATTATTTCAAGCTTCTTAAACATAGTTTCTAATCAATAATAGGAACTAAATGTAAGATTTGATATAAAAATACGACCAAATATAGTAACCTGAAATTTCTAATGATAATTTGATAAAAAAGACAGTTTATGACATATCTGAAGAAATGAAAATGATAGAAGTTGATACTAGAAATAATCTCGAGAAAGGTAATATATATTAACAGATATTCAGAGAAAAAGAACTATAATATTATCCAAAAGAAATCTGTGAAGAGAGCAATTTAAGAACGATTAAAATCAGATTTCATCCAACTAAGGAATAAATCATGATGTTATAAAAATGGTTTGGTTGCGACAGATTCATTTATAATATGATGATTGAAAAATAGGAATTATTCGATAAAAATCCATTTGATAAGAAAGCGTAAAATTATATTTCTAAAAAGGATTTTATAAAGTATTATAGAGACAATTACAGAGTATAAACTAAAGCAGAAATATACAAATAATATGATTTTCTAAACTATCTCCCTGATTCTATGAAAGAAAATTCAGACGAAAATTACTATCATATAATTAAGAATAATTATAGAAAAAGATTGATTCCAATCAATGTTAAACAATCATAGTAGGAAGGAGTAAAATATGCTGTTTTAAACTTTAAATCAAAGAGAGATGATCAAATATTATCAATAAGCGGTAGAGATATAAAATCTTCAAATGATGGTTCTAAAAGAATAAAAATACACGGTCAACATACAAATATTCCAAAATTATATACACCCATATAAGATTTCGGAGAATTTGTTATAAAACCAAGAACTTTGAAAAAAGATAAGAAATATATCAAAATTCTTAATAAATTCACCGAAGATGATACATTGAAGAAATATAATGATAAGAGAATAGAAGAATATAATATAAAAATGGATCTTATAAATCATGTTTAGAAGAGTAATTATACTTCTAGAACATATATAAAAGAATATTGTAAATAGAATGGATTGAAGTAGAGTTATTCTGATTTGTTTTGGATTCATAATAATAAAATGACTTTAATAGAACCATTAAAAGAACCCGAAATAATAAAGAAATATAACCATGAAGTAAAGATTTAAAAGACTAAAACAGGAAAATACTATCTAATAATTCCATACGATGTATAATCACATATCAATACTGATAGTAAAACTAATGCTAGTAAAGTAACGTCAATAGATCCAGGAATTAGTACTTTTATAAACAGTTTTAGCACTAATGGAAGTACGAAATATAATGATAATTTCATAGATTATTCTCATATAAAATAAGACAGATTAAAAAGCTAATATAATACCAATAAATACAATTTTAGGAAAGGATAATTGAATA